>DSLMC04103__coassemble_284_pt1 | contig 64040 bp, 53 predicted proteins | sample DSLMC04103__metabat2_high_PE_018 | metagenome-assembled genome bin DSLMC04103 | reverse complement strand
CAGCAAAATCATTGTTGAAATGATTTTGCTGCCCCCGCTCTTTTTCTGTTTTGTGTTTTTTGTTATATAAATACATATACGAACAGATGATTCTGGAATATGTCACAAAAAGAAATGACCGAAATTATGCATATTTAACGAAAATGAATGGGATCAGAACAAAAGGATTTACATATTTCACAACTTGTGTTATATATAAATTAACTTGTACAACAAGTAAAAATAAATGGTACAACAAGAACGAGAAGGAGGAGAAAAATGAAGAGACAAAAGAAGCAGATCGCGTCGGCGGCTATGGCGGTCTGTCTGGCGGCGTCACTGACAGGATGCGGTATGGGCGGCGATGAAAAGGAAGGGACGCCGGGAGCTCCCCACATTGGGATCATCTTCACCCAGGCGGGATTGGGCGGCAATTCCTTTAACGACCTGGCTCTGGAGGGCGTGAAGCAGGCGGCGGAGGATTTTGGGATCACCTTCGACCAGGTGGAGCCGAAATCGGTGGCTGACGAGGAGATCATCCAGGATGAGATGGCTTCCTCAGAGGAATACGACCTCATCATCTGCGTGGGCGACGAGCAGGTGGACGCGCTGGAAAACGTGGCGTCTGTCTATACGGATCAGAAATTCGCGCTTCTCGACGCGACCTCTGATCTGGAGAATGTGGCTTCCTATTCCTGCAAGGCCCAGGAAGGAAGCTTCATGGTAGGAGCGCTGGCAGCCCTGGCAAGCGAGGGAAAGATTGATGAGAAGCTTTCCGGCAGCGATACCGTAGGGTTTATCGGAGGCGTGGACAATCCGCTGATCAACCAATTCGCCGCAGGCTACAAGGCGGGCGCGGAGTATGTGGACGCGGACATCAACGTACTGATCGATTACGCGGGCGGCTTTAACGATCCGACTACAGCGAAGACCATCGCCAACACCTTTACGGAGAGAGGCGCGGAGGTGATTTTCCACGCGGCGGGAGCCTCGGGAATGGGCGTATTCCAGGCGGCTCAGGAAAAAGGCTTTGTGGCCATCGGCGTAAATCTGAACCAGAACGGTATCGCGCCGGACTACATTATGGCCAGTATGTTAAAGAAGCTTGATACCTGCGCGTACAAGGCCATTGCCAGCGTGGTGGACGACACATACACCGGAGAGAATCAGCTTCTGGGATTAAGCGACGGCGGTGTGGATTACACGGTAGAGGGAAGTAATATCCAGGTGCCGGATGAAATTATCGAGGAGCTTGACGAGATCAAAGAGGGGATCGTATCAGGAGAGATCGAGGTTCCCAGCGAGCTTGACTGATGCAGAGGAAGAGAGGTGACAGACATGGACGCAATTAAAATGACAGGAATCGTAAAATGCTTTGGGCCGGTAAGAGCCAACGACGGAATCGATTTTATTGTGAGGGAGCAGGAGATCCACTGTTTGCTCGGGGAAAACGGAACGGGAAAAAGTACGCTGATGAATATTCTTTTCGGGTTGTACCATCAGGATGAAGGCGAGATATTTATTCACGGAAAGAAAGCGGCTATCGCCAATCCCAACGATGCCTACGGACTGGGGATCGGAATGGTTCATCAGCATTTTATGCTGGTAAATCAGCTCACTGTCCTGGAAAACATTATTATGGGAAACGAGCCGGGCGGGCTGTTTCTGGATAAGAAGAAATGTGAGGAAAAGGTCTCTGAGCTTGTGGAGAGATTCGGTTTTCAGATCGACCTTAAAGAGAAGGTAGTGAATCTTTCGGTGGGTATGCGCCAGAGGGTGGAGATCCTGAAAACCCTGTACAGAGGCGCGGACATCATCATTCTGGATGAGCCCACGGCCGTGCTGACGCCACAGGAGGTGGACGAGCTGTTTAAGATTTTAAGGCAGCTGAAAAAGGAAGGCAGAACGATTGTATTTATTACGCATAAGCTGAATGAAACCATGGCCCTGTCAGACCGGATCACCGTACTGCGCAAGGGGAAGGTCGTATTCCAGTGCAGTACCTCCGACACCAATGAAAAGGAGCTTGCGGCGAAAATGGTGGGGAGGTCTGTGGAGACAGTTACCGCGAAAAAGGGACAGAAGAAAGGCGATGTGGTTCTTGAACTCCAGAATGTCCGGCTGCTGAAGAAAGCACGGGAAACGGTAAGCCTTACGGTTCACGGGGGAGAGATCCTGGGAATTGCCGGGGTGGACGGGAACGGCCAGCAGGAGCTGGAGGAGCTCATCATCGGAAACCGGAAGATGAAGGAAGGGGTTCTCCGCATCAATGGGACGGAAGCCCAGAAAATGTCCGTGAAGGACCGGAAGAAGCTGGGGATCGGATACATTCCCTCTGACCGCCACAAAAACGCTATGGTGGCCGATTTTTCTATCGCCGAGAATTTTCTCCTGGGTTATCAGGAGGAAGAACGGTATAACAATCATGGATTTATCAATTTTGAAAATCTGAGAAAGGACGCCCAGGAGCAGACGGAACGCTTTGAAACAAAGCTGGCGGGACTGGATCAGCCGATCGGACAGCTTTCGGGAGGCAATCAGCAGAAGATCATCATGGGAAGAGAGACCAGCCATGATCCGTCCTTCATGCTCGTGGCTCAGCCGGTGCGGGGACTGGACATCGGAGCCATTGAGAAGGTACACAGGACCCTTCTGGAATTAAAGGAGCAGGGGAAAGCGATCCTTTTGATTTCAGCGGAGTTGTCGGATATTCTGAATCTCAGCGACCGCATAGCGGTTTTCTATGAGGGCAGAGTCAGCGCGCTGTTTGAGAACGGACAGTATACAAAAGAAGAAATCGGCCTGTTTATGACCGGAAAAAGTGCAGGAGGTAAAAACTCATGAAAAAATGGGAGCAGATGAGTGAACTGAAGAAATCTCTGGCAGCCATCGGGATCGCCGTCCTGGTAGGCGCTCTGTTTATCCTGCTGTCGGGCGAGTCGCCGTTAGAGGCGTACGGAGCTCTTTTAAAGGGCGCTTTGGGAAGCCCGAAATCTATAGCGAATACGATCAGCAAGAGTATTCCGCTGGCATTTACCGGACTGGCGGTAGCGCTGGGCTCCCGCTGCGGTATGCTGAATATCGGCGCAGAGGGACAGCTCCACGCGGGAGCCATGGCGGCGGTGCTCACCGCTTTGGGTCTGTCCTTTCTGCCGGCCCCGCTTCTTCTGATCGTCAGCATCCTGGCAGGGGTCGCCGCGGGTATGATCGTAGGGAGTATTCCGGGATTTTTTAAGGCAAAGCTGAATACCAGCGAGGTGATCGTGGCGATCATGCTGAACTATATCTGTACGCTGTTTACCTCCTATCTTGTAAACGGCCCGGTGAAATCACAGGGCTCCACCGCTCAGACGGAGGTGATCCCGGAGGGAGTCTGGCTTGCCAGACTGGTTCCCCAGACACAGCTTACAGCGGCGTTGTTTATCCTGATCGCGGTGGCGGTCCTGATGTACATATTTTTATGGAAAACTTCCGTAGGCTACCAGCTTCGGGCAGTGGGAGCCAATCCGTCCGCGGCGGGCACGGCGGGAATCCCGGTGAAGCGTTATATGATCTCCGCCATGGTGCTCAGCGGCGGGCTGGCGGCTCTTGCGGGAGTTACGGAGGTCTTTGGAAAATATCACCGCTTCATTGAAGGCTTTTCCCCGTCCTTCGGGTTTACCGGGATCGCGGTGGCGATTCTCGGGCGGAACCATCCGGCGGGAGTTCTGCTTACCTCGCTTCTGTTCGGAATTATGGATATGGGAGCCCTGCGTATGAGCCGGGTGACAAACGTGTCTACGAATATGGTAACGGTGGTTCAGAGCCTTGTCATCCTTCTGGTGGCGGCTCCGGAGCTGATCAAATGGAATAAGAAAAGAAAGAGAGGGTGAACATCATGGCAGATATTAATAATTTCCTTGCACTTATGCTGCAGTTGTCGGTACCTATCGTTCTGGGCGCTCTGTGCGGAACCATTGCGGAGCGCGGCGGTATTATTCTGCTGGGTGTGGAAGGCCTTATGCTGATCGGCGCCTTCGCCGGAGTGGCGGGTTCCTTTTTCACAGGCTCCGCTTTTGCAGGAGCGGTGCTCTCCGTGGCTGCGGGCGCTCTTGCCGGATGGCTGTACGCGCTGTTCTGCCTGAAATGGAAGGCCCAGCAGTCGGTAGTAGGAGTCGGGATCAACCTTTTTGCAAGCGGCATTACGGCGGTATTGCTGAAAGCCATCTGGCACACAGAGGGAATGTCCGATTCTGTGGCGGCGTTTTCCAGCTTTACTGTGCCGGGACTGTCCAGGATACCGGTGATCGGCGCGCTGTTTTATGAGCAGTCGCCATACCTGTATCTGATGATCCTTATCGTGGCGGCTGTATGGATATTGTTTTACCGGACAAAATACGGTGTCCGCTACCGGGCCATCGGAGACCAGCCCTACGCGGTACAGACCTGCGGAGTTCCGGTCAACCGTTACCGCTATATCGCCATGATGGCCGCGGGAGCTATCGCGGGACTTGCAGGCTCCTATCTTTCCCTTGCTCAGAATAATCTTTTTGTTACCGATATGGTTTCAGGGCGGGGCTTCATGGGTCTGGCGGCAAATATTTTCGGCGGATGGGATCCCCTGGGCTCTCTTGGAGCGGGAATGGTATTCGCCGTAGCCCAGGCGGCAAGATTCTATCTGACTGATTTTGAGATTCCCTCCCAGATCGTTCAGATGCTGCCTTACATAGTTACTCTTTTGATCCTGCTCTTTGTGGGCAAACGGGTAAAAGGGCCGGAAGCTCTTGGCAAATTAGTGGATTAGTTTTATACTGGATATAAAGCTGCTGTACAAGTTGGGTTAAGTTGTACAATGGCAATATCAAACAGTATAAGGAGAGTATAGCCTGTATGGACAATATCATTAATGAGAAGAATGTAAAGATACCATTATATGTAACGGTGTACGAAACCATCACCCAATGGCTGAGAGACGGGAAATATAAGCCGGGGGATAAGCTGCCTGGAGAAAATATCCTGGCGGAACAGTTTAAGGTGAGCAGAGGAACACTCAGACAGGCTATGCTCCTTCTTCAGGAGGACGGGCTGATCAGCAATCATCAGGGAAAGGGAAACATTGTCCTTTCCAATCAGGACGTACAAACAGGAGGACTGGAGAGGGTGGGAAATCCCATTATCGATTTTTGCCTCCAGCCTGTGGACGACAAGCTGCTGACGATTGGATTTCAGCCGGCCACACAGAAGCATCAGGAAGTATTAAAGCTCAGGCCGTCCAGCATTGTGGCGGTGATAGACATCACATACTACAGCCAGAAAATGCCGGTGGGATTTGCCATGATTTACATGCCGTATTCTATTTTGGAAAAAAGCAGCGTAGATTTGGAAAATACAGACAGCGTGTATGAATATTATATGAAGATCCTTGTCTCATCCGGGATTTACAGCGATACGAAACTTCGCATGAGAAAGGCCAGAGAGCGCCTTGCGAAAATTCTTGAAATCCCAGAGGAGGAAGCGATCCTGATCCTTGAGGAGGAATTATATACACAGTACGACACGCCTGTTTTGTCCCAAAAATTATACATGACGGCAGATCTCTACGAATTGAGCCTGAGGAGGAAGAATAAATGATTGGAGTAAAAAAATATGAAAACTTTTCACAACGAGGCGGAACCGGGCCAGATCGCGAAGACGGTCCTTATGCCGGGAGATCCGCTGCGGGCAAAATATATCGCGGAAAATTATCTGGAGGACGCGATCTGTTATAACCGTGTCCGGGGAATGAACGGATACACGGGAACCTACAAAGGCGTTCCGGTGTCCGTCCAGGGCAGCGGAATGGGAATTCCTTCCATGGGGATCTATTCCTACGAGCTGTTTCAGGAATATGGCGTAGACAATATCATCCGTATCGGAACAGCAGGAGCGGTCAGCAGGAAAGTACATGTGGGAGAACTCATTTTTGCCATGGGCTGCTGTACCAACTCTAATTTTGCGGCCCAGTACCATCTTCCGGGAACCTTTGCCGCGGTGGCGGATTACGGCCTTTTGGAGCAGGCGGTAAATAAGGCCCGCAGGGAGCAGGCCGGGTTCCATGTGGGAAATGTATTCAGCTCGGACGTATTCTATGAGGATCAGGCCGGTGAGAAGGGCGCCTGGGAAAAAATGGGCGTCCTGGTTCAGGAAATGGAGACCTTTTCTCTGTACTGCACGGCGGCAAGAACAGGTAAACGGGCGCTGAGTATGCTGACGGCGGGAAGCAGCCTGCACACCAGTGAGGCCCTGACCAACGAACAGCGGGAGAAGAGTCTGGATATGATGATCCGCTGTGCTCTTGAGCTGGCTGTGGAGAACTGCTGATGAAAGTACTTTTTGATGTGGATACAGGGGTGGACGACGCGGCGGCCCTTCTTTACGCGCTGTTCAAGCCCCGGTATGAGATCGTGGGGATCGGTACGGTCTGCGGCAATGTGGAAGCGGCGCTGGCAGCGGAAAACACCCTGAAAATTCTCGATCTCGCGGACGCCCCGGATATTCCGGTGGCAGTAGGAGCGGAAGCGCCGTTGGCGGGAAGCTGGCCCGGGCGGGTGCGGAAGATCCACGGAGACAACGGGCTGGGAAATGTGGAGCTGCCTGTAAGCAGCCGCAGACTTCTCGGAGAAGCGGTGGAGGATTTTTATATGCGGACGGCGGAGCAGTATGAAGGAGAGCTTACTCTGATTACTCTTGGGCCCCTCACCAATATTGCGCGCACACTGGAAAAATACCCTTCCTTTGCCCGGAGGATACGAAAAATGATCATGATGGGCGGCACAGTAGCAATGAGGGGCAATGTGTCGCCCCTGGGCGAGGCGAATGTGGCCGGGGATCCGGAAGCCTGCGACAGGGTATTTCTCTCGGGAATGGACATCACGGCGGTAGGGCTGGATGTCACCATGAAGGTCCGGCTCAGAAGAGAGCATCTGGAATGGCTGAAAAGCTGCCGGAGTCCCCGGCGGGCGAAAGCAGTGAACTTCCTGAGCCGGGCGCTGGAATACTACGGGGAGGGAAACCGCTGGCAGAATTACTGTATCGGAGACTGTCCTCTTCACGATCCCCTCGCCGTTATACACGCAGGTACAGGAGGCGTTCTGCGCACAGAAAAAAGAAGGGCCCGGGTGGAATGCCGGGGAACCTACACCAGGGGTATGATCGTGACGGATCTAAGAGAGCATCCCATACCCGGAGAAGATATTGATTTTGCGGTGGAAGCGGACGCGGAGAGAGCGGTACGGGAGTTTTTGTCCGCGTTCTGGGAAGAATAAGGATTCAGAAAGGATGATCTGAAATGGAGAGATTTAAGAGAGTATTTGTGATCGTTATGGATTCCCTCGGCGTGGGGCAGATGGAGGATTCCCCGGAGTTCGGGGATGTGGGCGTCAACACGCTGGGGCACATTTCTGAAGCAGCGGAGAGCTTTCGTATAGAGAACCTTCAGAAGCTGGGAATGGCGAACCTGACACCCCTGAAGCAGGTGAAGCCGATGGAAAAAAGTCTTGGATATTATGGAAAGCTGAGAGAGAGAAGCAAGGGAAAGGACACCATGACCGGGCACTGGGAGCTGATGGGCCTGGAGGTGAAGACTCCCTTTAAGACCTTCTCTGAGCACGGTTTTCCGCCGGAGCTGATCGCGGAGCTGGAGAAGCGTACCGGCCGTAAGATCATAGGAAATAAAAGCGCCAGCGGAACGGAGATCCTGGAAGAGCTGGCGGAGGAGGAGATCGCCACAGGTCATATGATCGTCTATACCTCTGCGGATTCCGTTCTGCAGATCTGCGGCAACGAGGAAACCTTCGGGCTGGAGGAGCTGTACCGCTGCTGCGAAATTGCCCGGGAGATCACGATGAAGGACGAGTGGAGAGTGGGACGTGTGATCGCCCGCCCCTATGTTGGAAAAAAGAAGGGGCAGTTCAGGCGCACCAGCAACCGCCACGATTACGCGCTGAAGCCCTTCGGCCCCACAGCCCTGAACGCGCTGAAGGACGCCGGGCTGGATGTGATCTCTGTGGGAAAGATCAAGGATATTTTTGACGGAGAAGGGATCACCGAGGCTTACAAGTCAAAAAGCTCCGTTCATGGTATGGAGCAGACCATTGAGCTGGCCCATAAGGATTTTCATGGACTTTGCTTTGTGAATCTGGTGGATTTTGACGCTTTGTGGGGACACCGGAGAGACCCGGAGGGCTACGCGGCGGAAATCGAGCGGTTTGACGTATTGCTGGGAGAGCTTCTGAAGCTCCTGAAGGAAGAGGATCTGCTGATCATCACGGCGGATCATGGAAACGACCCCACTTATACAGGCACGGACCACACCAGAGAAAAGGTGCCCTTCCTGGCCTATTCGCCCTCGATGGAAGGCAGCGGCGAGCTGCCGGAGGGAGATACCTTCGCCGCGGTGGGAGCCACTGTGGCGGCCAATTTCGGAGTACCCATGCCGGAGGGAACCATCGGGGAGTCCGTACTGGAGAAGCTAAGATAATCAATACAGCGGTATTCCTCTCGCTGGAGATTTTTGTTTCCGATAGCTATAACGGCTGTTTTTTGGAAAGAAAGCTGTTACAATTTTATCAGAAAACAGACAGAGAGTTTAATACGAATTTGTATGAAAAGGCCGGAGAAGGGGGAAAAATGGTCTTTGAGAAAGAAGAATAGAAGAAAATAGTAATGAAAATTTTATGGTATATTTTCTTGCTTGATATTGAACTTTTTGAGAAATCTGCTTATAATAAAGAAAAAGGAAATGAGGTGTTGACTATGGCAAATGCAGCAAATATCCTAAATAGTTTAGTGCCGATTTCCCAGTTTAGCAAAGGGAAGGCCACCCAGATTTTTGATCGGCTCCGGACAGAAAAAGAACTGGTGGTGCTTAAAAACAACCAGCCTTCTGCGATTATCCTGTCACCGGAGGAATACACGAGACTCACAGAGATTGAAGAAAATTATGCGCTGCTCTTAGAGGCAAGTAAAAGGCTGGAGGCGGCTGGAGACCAACCAGGGATTCCATTTAAAGACGTGCTTGCCGATTTGGGAATCAGTGAAAAAGAACTGGAAGAAACGGAGGAAGCGGTAATCGAATGACCTGGAGTATTGAATTTTTGGAAGAAGCGAAAAAAGATTTAAAGAAGCTTGACCATTCTGCCCAGCTCCAGGTTTTAAAGGGAATCCAGAAAGTAAGCCAGAACCCTCTTTCGGTGAAAGAAGGGGGATATGGCAAACCGTTAGGAAATAAAACGGGAGTGAACCTTACCAGCCTTTTAAAAATTAAGTTCCGGGATTTAGGAATCCGGGTGGTTTATAAGACTATCCGTGTGGACAATGTTATGAAGATAATTGTGGTCTCGGCAAGGACGGATGAGCAGGTTTATAAAGAGGCGGCGAAACGTAGGGAGAAGCATCAGTTATAGTTTTACAATCTGCATATCAATATAATTATATTTTGACATGTCTACATTTTCCGCGCTGCTCCTTGAGACCAGCAAAAGGCTGGAGGCGGAGGATGGATTAAGGTATATAAAGAAACAGGATAAACCTTCCGTCCTCTCTTTTCAGCTCCAGCTTTCCATCATATTTCTTCACAGATTTCTCAATGCTTTTCAGTCCGTATCCATGAGCGCGGGCACCTTTTTTTGAGGTTCCGGGAATTCCCGGAGCCTCTTTTTGCCGGTTATCCCGGGCAGGATTTACTATTTTAAGGACGAACATTCCTTTTGCGTACCTGGCTTCCAGACGGACATACCTTTCCTCCGGCGGAAAAGCCTCCGCCGCTTCGGCGGCGTTGTCCAGAGCGTTCCCCAAAATGGCGCAGAGATCCGGCTTTTCCAGAGGAAGAGTCTGGGAGATATCCGCGTTTACATCAAAACGGATCTGTTTCCGTTCCATTGCGGACGCTTTGACAGAAAGAACGATGTTTACGGTTTCGTCGGCGCAGTAGCGCATGGTTTTATAGGCCACAGGGTTTTCCAGAAGCTGTTTTACATAATGGTTCTTTTCCTCCCCGGACAGAGACAAAAGCGTCTGCAGATGGTTGGAAAGATCATGCTTCAGCCTTCTGACCTCAAAATTCTGCTCCTCCATGGCCTTATAATATTGTTGGTTCATTTCCAGGAGATTCCTTGATTCCTCCATTTCTCTCCAGCGCGCAAGAAGAGCTGTGGTCGCCAGAAGCCCGGCGAAGGAAAACAGCGCCAGACCCAGTAAGGAGACGTTCTGAACATCATTCCGAAAGGGTGCGTATCTGGACAAAAGTACCGTACAGAGTACGATCCCCACGGGAGCGGCAGTCAGAAGCAGAAGGATTTTCCACAGAGTTCCGGTAAGCTCAAAATCATGTTCAGGGGCCAGACGCCTGGCTCCGCCGTACAGGATGAACGCGCATATGATCCGGAGCCCAGCCTGCGCCGGATAAAAGGACAGAAAAAAACGGTCGATCAGAGCGTTGTAGGTAAAGACGGTCCCCGCGAGGATCAGCGCCATGGAGATCCGTTTGAGGCGGCTTCCCTGGCAGGACAGCCACACAGCCGCTGTGAACAGCAGAAGCGTAGGCGGCAGATTGTCCATGTCGGACAGGATAATGACCATTATACCCAGCAGCATACAGGCTGCCGCCAGAAAAATACGGGCGGGCAGTCTCTTTTTTATAATCAGGAAGCAGCCAGCCGTCCTGTAAATAAAAAATATCAACAGAACCATTTCTATAAAGAAAACTCCCCATTTCACAGCGGTACTTTCATAAGACAGCTTTGTGATATGCATACTGCTCAGACAGGCGCACAGTTTTATCATTGGTTTTCCTCCAGTATAAGTCTGGCGAAAGCGGCTTCAGCCTCCGGCCGCATATTCCGGCTGACCGGCAGACGGATACCGCGCAGCTCCACCTCGTTTTTTCCGATATGCTCCACCTTCCGGGCGTTTACCAGGTATCTTTGATGGATGCGGACAAAGCTTCCGCCCAGAGCCATTTGAACCTCGTCCATTTTTCCATAAAAGGGATATTCCTTCTCTCCGGTAACCGCCGTGACCTTCCGGCGGTCGCTGTAAAAATACAGGATCCGTCCCAGAGGCATCCGGTAAGTCCCGTCAGTATTCCGAAAGACAAAGAACTGTTCCTGGTTTCTGAAAAGGATCGTCCGGGCGCGCTCCATGACCTGCTTCAGTTTTTCCGGCGCCGCGGGCTTTAGAATATAATCCAGAGCCCCCGTCTCGTATCCCGCGAAAACATAGTCCCGGTGCCCGGTCACAAAGACAATAAGAAGCTCCTGATCAAAGGAGCGTATGAGCCTGGCGGTTTCCATGCCGTCCGGCTCCTTCATTTCCACATCCAGGAACAGGAGATCGATTTCTCCAGGATGTTTTTTCAGCCAGTTCGCGGCGTTTTTCCCGGAGACAAATTCATATACGATTTCCTCCGTTTCCTCCTGAAGCACTTTTTCCAACGCAAAGCGCAGCGTATCTCTCGCGGCGGTTTCGTCGTCGCACAGACCGATTCTGATCATACTTTTTTCTCCTGACAGCCGATTTATTCTGTAATTATTTTATCATTCATCGGGTTTTCTGGAAAGGAGGCTTTCTTTCAAACTTTACATAAACGGAACCGAACTTTACATTTTCTGCACGGGCCGTCCAAACTTTACAAAAATCCGCACAGGGATTACAGCCAAAATTTTTCGGGGCTTCGGGAGTGCTATGCTGTTCTTACAAAGAAGAAGCGCTTCCGGAGGTGGATTCCGGATATGCCCTCAGGACTGCTCAATATTGCGGGGAGAGGGTTGCAGTAAAAAAGAAAGGGGATGCAATATGTTATATGTTAAAGATCTGAAAAAATCATACACGGTGGGAAAAGAAGTTTATTCTGTTCTGAAGGGAGTGAGCCTGTCGGTGGCAAAGGGAGAATTTGCCGCTGTTATGGGACCGTCGGGATCGGGAAAGAGCACGCTTTTAAACTGTATTTCCTGCTATATTCCCTTTGACGGGGGACGGATCACCCTGGGAGGACGGGAGCTGAAGGGAATGAACGAAGGAGAGCTGGCCAGAGTGAGAAATGAAAAGCTGGGCTTTGTGTTCCAGGATTTTATGCTGCTGGACGGACTTACCATAAAAGAAAATATCCTTGTTCCCAGAATCATACAGGGAAAGGCGGACAGAAAGGCCGACGCCTTTGCCGGACAGCTTATGGAGCTGTTTGGAATTACGCATATCGCCGGAAAATATCCGGCGGAGGTGTCCGGCGGCGAGCGTCAGAGAACCGCCGTGGCCCGCAGTCTGATCAACCGCCCGCTGATGATCCTCGCGGACGAGCCCACGGGAAACCTGGACAGCCGTTCCAGCCGTACAGTTATAGAATCCTTTGAAAACGCCCGGGAGCAGATGGGGGCAACTGTTTTTATGGTGACCCACGACAGCTTTTCCGCCTCTTTCTGCGATAAAGTGGTCCTCCTGAAGGACGGCTGTGTATACCGCCAGCTAGTCAATCCCGGAAATCAGAAGCTTTTTCACAACATGCTTCTGGACGCGATCCGGGAAATGAGTCAGGAATGAATAGCTGCCGCCCTTTGGCAGAGAAAGGAAGTCTACTATGAATATGCCGGTTTTAGAAAAAAAGTTACGAAAAGCGGATAAAAAACAGGCGGTTTTGTATCTATTCTGTAATTTTCTTTCGCTTATGCTGATCACCGCCTATTCCGCCATGATGTTTTCGCCCACAGTGCAGAATATTCTCCCTGAAGGCGGGGACAGCAGAAAGCAGATGTACATGATCTTTGTCCTTGCCCTGTCGGGCTGTCTGGTTTTTACTGTTTATGCATCTACTCTGTTCTTCCGCAAAAAGTCCAGACAGCTTGGTATCCTTATGGCGCTGGGAGCTTCCAGAAAACGGCTGGCTCCGGGGCTGTTCAGGGAGGTGCTGCTTTTGAGCTGCGCTTCCTCGGTTCTCGGGATTCTGGCGGGGATCCCCGTTGTCCTCCTGCTCTGGAGCTTTTTCCGTATTTTTCTGGTAAACACGGCGGAGATGGTTTTTACGCTGAATTTCCAGTGTCTGTATATTTCAGCAGGGATGTTTCTCGCGGCCACGTCTTCTGTATGTGTGCTGGCTTTCTTGTATCTGAGGAAAACAAACATCATTGACGTGGTGCAGGAGGAGCATAAAAACGAGCCTGTAAAGGAGCTGGGAAAATGGTGCGGCCCCGTGGGGATTCTGGTCATGATGGCCGGGGCAGTCCTCGGATACTATCATCCTCAGATCTATGAGGCGCTTTTTAACAAATACGCTCCCGGATGGGCCAATGCTGCCTATCTGCCTGTTTTTGCCGGCCTTTATATGGTCATGCTTCACACGGTGGTTCACGGCTGGAGCTCCCGCAGGAAGCACCCCTACAGGAATATCATTGCCAGAAGCATGATGAAGTTTCAGGGAAAACAGACGGTAAACAGTCTGATCGTATGCACGGTGCTGATTGCCGGAGGCTGCTTTGCCGTCTTTTATCTTCCGATCCTCAGCGTCAGTTCACTGGAGGAGGCAAAAGCCCGCCCATATGATTATGGCTTTCATTACCGGGCGGATCAGGAGCTGCCCGGAAAAGACGAGATTGCCGGAAAGGCAGGGGAATATGGGATATCTATAAAAGACTGGACAGAAGCGTCCTATATTAGTCTGGCGGTAGACGGCAGATATGAAACTCTGGCGGAGGATGGGACTATTGTACATGAGTACCGGGAAATGAACGCTGAGGCAAAGATTCTTTCAGAAACAGCCTATAACACTGTTACGGGACAAAATGCGGACGTTCCCCGCGGCTGTTTTTCGCCCATATCCAATGACGAGGAAACAGGAACCTACAGGGTATCCTCGTCGGATTCTGTTTTTACCAATCCGGAGACACGGCGGAAGCTTCCGCTGAAATTCAACGGCTTTCTCCATTTTGGGATGCTGACAGATCAGATCGGGTATTATGTTCTGGATGACGCGGATTATAAGGAGCTGGCCCGGGGGATCACGCCCTGCTGGAGCGGAAATCTGGTGTATTTTAACGCGGATGGGAAAGACAGCTATGCGTTCGCGGATGATCTGTACCACATGCTGTCCGGCGCTTATGACAGGGACTGTCTGGTATCTGTATACTATAACCGGATTAAGACGGCTCTTATGCGGGAGCAGGGACTGACGGAGGAAGCGGCCCGGGAGCTTGAAAGTAATGATATGTCGGCTCTGGACCCTGACGCCACGGATTTTCGGCTTTACTGGGCCTATATGCCGAAATTCCGGATACTGGATACAAGTGATTTTATGGAAACCTTCGCTGTATTTCTTATGACCTTTTTATTTATCAGCATCATCTGCCTGACGGCCGCCCTGGTGATCGCATATACCCGCTGTCAGACCATAGCCGTCAATAACCGTTATGTGTTTGACGACCTGAAGCGGCTGGGAGGCTCTCCGGGATATCTGAAAAAGGAGCTCCGCCGCCAGTGTACGGACGTGTTCCGGATTCCTGCGGCTTCGGGTATGGGCGCCATGTCTTTTTTGTATCTGATGATTCTTTTCGCAAACGACGGGAGGCTTACCATGTCGGAGATTCTGGGATTCCTTATATGCATGGGAATTATAGCAGCGGTGGGCGCGCTTTTTTACGGGATCTACACCCATACCCTCCGGATCATCAGCCTGCAGTTGGAAATTGACAGAAAATAGAATCATAAAATATTATGCGCCCTTCACCTTGCCTTCTTTGTCCGCTTCATTTACAATAGCGCTATAAATAAAGCTATAAATAAAGCTGGGTGGAGGCAAAAGATTATGACAAAAATCAGTGACAAGTATGCGGAATATTTTGACGACAGATTTCTGATGGGGCCGAACAGTATTTATCTGCTGGAGGAGCTTCTGACAAAATATCCTGTCCATATGAGCAGGAAGCAGACGGTTCTGGATCTGGGCTGCGGCAAGGGACTGACAAGCTTATTTCTTGCCAGAGAAGTGGGAGCCTCTGTTTACGCGAATGATCTTTGGGTAGGCGCGGAGGATAATCTGAAGCAGTTTATCCAGTGGGGGATCCAGGATGTGGTTATTCCGAGCCGCGAGGACGCGAATCATCTTTCCTTTGAGCCGGAGATCTTCGACGGGGTGTTTTCTGTGGACGCCTATCACTATTTTGCCGGAAAGAAAGGCTTCTTTGAGAAAAACATACTGCCTCTTGTAAAAAAGGGCGGAATCGTTCTGATTTCCGTGCCCGGCATAAAAGATAGATACGAAGGCCGCCAGAAGGAGCTGCTGGGGCCATGGCTGGGAGAAGAAGCAGAGATGCTTCGCAGTCCCGGCTGGTGGCGGCAGCTCATCGGAGAAGGCGGGGAAGCGGCGGCCGTAGATGTCTGGGAAATGGACAGCTTCCATTCGGCATGGGAATCCTGGCTGTCTGTGGATAATAAATTCGCGGCAGGGGATAAGCTCCACTATGAATCGATCATTGAGAAATACACAGATTTTGTCGGAATCGCAGTAAAAAAATATTGACCGCAGCAGGCGCGGGACAGAAATTCAGAGACAGGCAATCCGTGACATAATAGTTGCAATGGACTGCCTGTTTTTGCATAGTTTTATAAGCATAATGTTTGGCATAATCTATCTGAAACAGGCAGCCGTATAAAATATCTAAAATCAGTGATATGGATTTTAAGTGAAAGTACGGATTGGGTTTATGATATAATCCGGCAGATATGCGGAGGTGGAAAGACGTTATGAGAAATGTGGCAAAGCTGTCCGACATTGATCGGTGGGAACTGTTTAGAAATACAGCAGATAAAATGGGAAAGCGGCGGGCTGAACTGCTGCTTGAAAATTTCTTTATCTCTTATTTTTATAGCTTATTTGCTGAAAACGTGATAAAATAAAAAGAAAAAGCAGACGACATCCGGAGTATATCGGTTTAATATATTAAGAAAATATTACGGAGGGACATTTAAAGCGTTTTAAGGGACAGTTTTGTTGATAAAGGACGAAATGTGGTAAAGTAATTTTAGAAAAACGGTGCGGCAGGCAGCCGAAAATCGACAATCAGGAGTAATACAGAGGGAAAATCGTTGGTATGACAAAGACACGGCGCCGCCTTAAAAAGTGAGCGCAGAGATATCCTTAGAAACCGGAAGGAGAAAAGAACATGCTGAAAATAGCGATTCTCGAGGATGAAGAATATTGTTTGAAGAAAGAAATGTCGATTATAAAGCAATATTTCCAGGAAAAGAGAATTGCTCATGAAATAGCCGCTCACATGAATGTGGAATGGTTCCTTCTGGGGCTGAAGGAAGAGATCTACGATCTGTATATTCTGGATATAGAGATGCCGTTCAGGAACGGACTGGATGCGGCGAGAGAAATACGAAAACTCTATCCGGATCCGGTGATCATCTTTGTGACCAACTATATTGATTACGCGGTAGACGCCTATGAGGTGAATACTTACCGCTATATTTCAAAAGAAAAAATGGAAGAGAAGCTGCCCGCGGCCTTCGACAGTCTGCTCCCCTCTATTTTGACAAAGGATGAACGGTATTATATGGTCGAGAAAAGAGGAGAGGTCGAAAAAATTTCCTATGCTGATGTCTATTATCTGAAGAAGGAGGGCAAATATGTCAATCTGGTTCATCGTCATGGAGAGACGAAAGTGAGGGGAACTCTGGTCGGGATTTTTCAGAAGCTGAACGGAAAGGAATTTCTGTCGGTAGAGAAAAGCTATGTGGTGAACATCAGACATGTGATGAAAATAAAGGGATACGATCTGATCATGAGGGACGGAGCCGCGGTTCCGGTAGGTATGTCGCGTATAAAGGGAGTAAAGAAGGCAATTCTGGATTACTGGGGGTAAAGGCTCATGGGAGTTGCAGTGTTATATGGAATTGCCGCCTTTATGGAAACAGGGATCGGGATCTGGATATTTGGACAGGCGTTTCCAAAAAGAGAGCGGATGGAGAAAAGGCACATATGCAGCGAGTGGATATTATTTTTGGGGATTTCAATGTGCGTCTATACATTTCCGAATCTGTTTTTTGAAATCAAGGACAATAAGAAATATATCGGGAATCTTCTGGCTGCTCATATGATTGTAACGATCATCTACGCAGCTTACAAAACGAAAAAGACAGCCTGGGGAAAGCGGGAAGCGGATATGATTCGGGGTGTATTGTTTAGCGGAATGACTGTGTGCATGTGGTGCCAGTTCTGGAATTCATACCAGTCTTATATGATGACCCTGGCTGGAAATGTTATCCCTGTGCTTTATTTATGGGCTTTTTACCGATGCACTTTCGCACAGGCTTATCTTTGGCAGTTTGTGTATGCCACAAACCTGGGAATGTTAAAAAATATCTATATTACTTTCAACGGGCTTTATAATGACAGGAGCTTTGAGGACTTTTTTTACTGGCCCCGCAATCATACATACGGGGAAATCCTCTATCTTCTGGTCATCTTTATGATCTTGATACTGGCGGGCAGATATATTCCCGTAAAGGATACCTTTGCAAAATTGCTGGAGGAGCATAAAAAGGTATTATTTATGTTCGCGTTAGTGGAATGGGGAATCCTCATAATAACTGTGGACAATGGACTGGGTGGCAGCGGGGCGGACAAGCTTGCCGCTTCCCTGATCATCACAGGATTTATTACGTTTTGTGTGATGATTTTATATGTCAGAGCCATCGTCAGGACGGCAGACGCGGAGAAGATGCTGTTGGACATGCGCAACGAGATTGTGGAGAATCAATATTATGAAATAAAGGAGGCCTACGAGCGCTACAGATGCATGATCCACGACGAGAAGCATATGCTTCTTTATCTGAAGGAGTGTCTGGACAATGGGGATCTTCTTCATGCGAGAAAATTAGTAAACAGCTATCAGAGAGAGCTTCATGAAAACGGCAGATGCAGGTGGACGGGGATCCAGAAGGTGGATTTTATCCTGAGCATCAAGAAACAGAAGCTGGAGGAGCTGTCCATAAAATTGGAGGTGGACTGCCAGGCGGAGAACATCCCCATGGACGACGCGGATTTCGTGGTGGTCTTCAGCAACCTGCTGGACAACGCCATAGAGGCGGCGGAAAAGTGCGGCGTCAGCGACAGAAGGATAGAGGTGATACTGAAAAACATTAACTCGATGTTTTATTTCAAGATGGCGAACGGCTGCAGCAGCGAACCAACCGTGCGGAATCAGAGATTTCAGACCAGCAAGAAGGAGGGAAAAGGACATGGATGGGGCTTAGAGAGCGTGAAACACATCATAGAAAAATATAAAGGAGAGCTGTCCTTTAAGTATTCCGATGTGTATTTTGAGGTAAGTATCATAATGAATGTAAACGAAAGAAAAGGAGGGTAAAAAATGGATTATATTACAGGAAGTATTGAGAGAGAGCTGGAAGAGCTGGAGAAGCTGGAAATAGAAGGACGCGGCGAGGAGGAACCGGGATCGCTGTCAGGCGGACTTTTATCACTGATTTGTTGCTGGGCATAAAAACAGGCAGACTTTATGATTGGAAATGACAATGTTCGAAAACTTATATAAATACGCGGTCGGAAAATTTTTATCTCATCGGGGGAGCGCTTATAGTTTTCTGTCATTGTACGGGATGGGTGCGCAGGTGCGGAAACAGGCTTTTATGGAGCTGGAAAAAATCGCTCTGCGCACCCTCATTCTGGATATTCACAGAAAAAAAGAGGCAGGCGTTCTTTCAGGGCGGACCTCCGGGGAACAGTACCGTTACTACAATGAGGTCTGGCTGGGAGAAGCGTCAAACATAGAGAGCCTGTTTGAAGAATTTCCGGAATTGCGGAGACTTCTTTTCCTGGAGCTGGAGCGGGTTTATTCCGCTGCGGAGGAGATCTGCGCCCGCCTGGAAACAGACAGGGAGGAGATCAGAGAGCGGCTCTGCGGCGGAGAAAATTTTGTAAAGATCACCGCCTTTGACTTCCGGGGAGACTCCCACAGGGGAGGGAAACGCGCGGCCCGGATCAAGCTGGACAATGGAACCGTGCTTTACTACAAGCCCCACACGCTCCTGAGGAACGAACAGTATCAGGAAATATACGGCTATCTCTGCCGAAGCGCCGGCATAGCATGTAAAAAGGTGCGGTATCTGTCCCGGGAAACTTATGGCTGGGAGGAAAATATCGAGAATCAGAGCTGCAGCCGTAAGGAGGAGGTGGAGGCCTATTACTTCCGGACAGGGATACACCTTTTTCTGGGCTATGCCCTGTCGGCCACAGATCTTCACGGGGAAAATATTATCGCCTGCGGAGAGCATCCCGTCATCATAGATATGGAAACCTTTCCCGGTTATGCTGTGAGTACAGAGGAAAGCAGCGCGGAAAAGAAAATAGAAAAGCTCCTGGCCGGATCTGTTCTCCGCACGGGGATGCTCCCGGTTCTTTCCTGGGGAAAGGCGGAGAACGCGGTGCTTGTCAGCGCCATAGGGAATGGCGATACGGTTGTCACACCTTTTTCACTTCCGGTGGTAAAGAATCGGGATACGGCGGATGTCTGTATCCAATATGAGACTATAAACGTAAAGATAAAAGAGTGCGTGGTGAAATGTGGGGGAAAGACGGTCTGCGCGGGAGATTACGCGCGGGAGCTGACCGATGGCTTCCGGGCGGCTTATGGGACTGTACTGAAGGATGAAAAAGCCAGAGCGCTTCTGGCGGCCTTTTTTGACGGGAGAGCGCGGATCATCCTCCGCCATACGCAGCAGTACGCCATGTATCAGATTCTTTCCTTTCATCCTGAGCTTATGGGAGAAGGGGAGCGCAGAAGAAAAATTCTCGGATCCCTTCACCGGGAAGGTGACACGGAGCAGCAGAGAAGGATAAAGGACTGTGAAATAGACGGTCTTATGGACTTGGACATTCCGTACTTTGAAATGGAGGGGGACAGCCGCTGCCTTTATGGAGACGGGGAGCGCTGTTTTGAGGATTATTTTTCCCGCACGCCCAGAGAAGCGTGGGAAGAGCGTATGCGGAATCTCAGTGAAAAAGATATGGAGGATCAATGCGGCTTTATCCGCCTGTCCATGGCGATGCTTGAGAAGAGCTCCGGGGCTTCCGGAGAAGTGACGCGCTCATTTTCTTCTTCGGAAAAAACGGAGGAAATCCCTGCTCAGACCGGAAAGATGATATCCCGGCTCTGCGGCGCCGCCATAACTGCGGGAGAGGATATCGGCTGGGCGGGCCTTAAGTTCTACCATAAGAACCGCTGGAGCCTGAAGCCGGTGGATCTGTATCTGTACGGAGGCATTGCGGGGATCACTCTGGTTCTGGCGAAATATCAGCAGCTTTTTCCTGATGAAAAGGCAGGGCGGATTTTTTCTCTGGCAGCGGAGAAGATGATGAGCCACACCGACGCTCTGGCCAAAACGGATCGCCACGAAAAGGTGCGGACAGGTTTGTTGGAGGGGGAAGGATCCTTTGTTCCCGCGTATTTATTTCTCTATGATATTACAAAAAACGACAGGTATCTGCTTTATGCCGGAAGGCATTATAAGGCTATGGAGCCCTTCATATGGCAGGACGGCTGCCCGGATTATCTGAGCGGAATTGCCGGCGCTGGCGCGGCCGCCCTCCTTCTGTTCCAGAGGACGGGGGAAAAAGAATACCTTCTGTCTGCCGTAAAAACAGAAAAAAGGCTGTGGGCTATGGGAAAGGAGCAAAAAACAGGAGTCGGCTGGATTCTGGAGAATATGGAGCGGCCTTTGGCAGGGATGGCTCACGGCGGCAGCGGAATCCTAATCCTTTACTGCGGCCTGTATGAAGCCACAGGAGAAAAAGAATATCTGCAGAAGGCAAAGGCCGTTATGGATTATGAGGATTCACTGTTCAGCGAAGAGCTGGGAAACTGGCTGGATCTCAGAGCGCCGGAAAAGGACGCCCGTGTGATGAACGCGTGGTGCCACGGGGCACCGGGGATTCTCCTGGCCCGTCTCCGGCTTTCGAAAATAACGGATGACAAACAGGCTTCTGTGGATATTGAGCGGTGTGTGAAAGCGCTTTTTGAAAAAAACACAGACCAACAGCTATGCCTGTGCCATGGGCTTGCCGGAAACCTTCTGATCATGCGGGAATATTTGAAACATAATCATGATCAGAGGCTTCGGGATATTTATGAAAACTACTGTAAAGAATTTTTATCTGAGGCTATAGAAGTCTATGACAGCCATAATAATGTGGAATTCCTGAATCCCGCTTTTATGAATGGTTTATCAGGAATCATATATGCTCTCATGATACTTTATGAGGATGCGGAGGCTCCGGGATACTGATTGTCCCGGAGCCTTTGAATGTCGTTGATATTATCACGGTTGACCGATATAATGACGATAATTGTTAAAACAAAAGGCGATAGCAGAAGCTATCCCTGAATTTATGCGGTTTAATATTGTAGAAAGCGAAGTGCGGAATGTCATCTGAAAATACGAATTATTTCACAAAAGATAAGAGCAATATGTTCTAACCTGCATTCTGGTTTATAATCTTCTTAAAGGGACAAAAAAGCCTGAGTTAATGACCACTTTTGTTCTAAAACCGAAATTCATGGTACAATTTACGGGAAAACTCAGGGTATGCCGGAAAGAAGGGAGAACGCGATGCAGGAAAAGAAAAACAGCCGGACGGGACTGTCGGGGGGGACGGATGCCGTTCAGGAAGAAGAGCAGACGCTCATGGATAAGTATGTACAGTTGACCCATATGAAGGCCTGGCAGGTTATGCGGGAAAAGACGGATCTTCTTATAGAAACAGCGGCGGGCAGAGAGAGGGAGGAAAACGACGGGTATTTTTACGACATACCCGGCTACCTTGTTCTTGTGTGCCGCAGGCTGCGGTCGCTGCTGGGAGGGATCACAGAAATAGACAGCAGAAATATCTCGCTGGATATGATTTACCGGATCGGCCCGCAGGCAGGAGGATGGAAGCATATACAGGTAAATGAAAGAAAGACGGGGATTGTATACGATGCGAAGAAATTTCTGGAAAATCAAAGTCAGGAAATAAACGAGGTGATGCAGGGCAAATGCCATCATATTTATATTTCCGAGCAGGAACCGGAAAAGAGGGGATTTTTCTGCGCCAATGTGAACTTTGAAGAATATGGAAAAAAAAGCGCGGACGGCTGCCTGCTGGTTACGGTTTCCGGAGATGATTTCTCGAGGGCGGAAACCCGGTGCCGGGAACAGGGCAGAAGATTTGAGGATGTTTTGTTTTATTTTGTCATGCCGTATTTTACGCAGTTGATCCAGAATGAGCTGGGAAGCATGTATCTATGGAAAATGTGGAAGAGAAGAAAAACGGTAGGCAGATATAAAACGGACAGGACAAAATTGAAAAATTAATAGTGTAAACAAATATCCAGACAGGATGCGGGAATAACCGTACCCTGTCTTTTTTTGTTCAATAAAACCGAGAAAAACGTTGTAAAAATGCACAAAAACAGCAAACTTAAATTGTGCAAATCATAAAAAATAAAAGAACGATCATATAAAAGAGAATAGTTCATATAAATTGCTTGATATAATTCGTAAATCGTGATATAACACATATAAAGAAACAAAAAGCTCAAAAAAAGTAACTAATAAATGAATTTTTAAGAGGAAAAGGAGGATTTTTATGAGCAAAATTGACGAGATCACCAGAGAGAGCTGGATCATGGGAACCTTCCCGGAATGGGGAACCTGGCTCAACGAGGAGATTGAGAACGAGGAGGTGAAGCCGGGAACGGTAGCTATGTGGTGGCTTGGATGTACCGGCATGTGGTTCAAAACTCCCGGCAACTGCAACATTACCGTAGATCTCTGGTGCGGCAACGGCAAGAGAACCCATGGCGACGGCAAAATGAAGGTGGGTCATCAGATGGCGAACATGTGCGGAGCGAGAGCCATGCAGCCGAACCTTCGCGCGGTTCCTTTCGTGATCGATCCCTTTGCCATCAAACAGGTGGACGCGGTTCTTGCGACCCATTACCATCAGGACCATATGAGCGCGGAATATGCGGCTCATGTGATCAAATCCGGCATGACCACTGTAAATGACGAAGGAAAGGAAATTCCGGTTCCCTTCATCGGACCGAAAAAATCTGTGGAGCTGTGGCAGAAATGGGGAGTTCCGGCGGACCGCTGCATAACGGTAAAGCCCGGCGACAGCATTAAGATCAAGGATATTGAGATCGTCGCTCTTGATTCCTTTGACAGAACTTGCCTGGTTACTACAGATTCCACCGGACCGGACAGAGAAGAGCTGACAGGCAAATGCCCTACAGATATGGACGACAAGGCTGTAAACTATCTGATCAAAACTCCTGGCGGAAATATCTATCACAGCGGTGATTCCCACTATTCCATCTACTTCGCGAAGCATGGAAAGGATTACGATATCGACGTCGCCTTTGGTTCTTACGGAGAAAATCCTGTAGGTATGGCTGACAAGATGACGTCCTGTGATATACTGAGAATGGCGGAGGCCTTAAGGTGCAAGGTTGTGATCCCGATCCACTACGACGTATGGACAAACTTTATGGCCGACGTGAATGAAATCCGTGTGCTTTATGATATGAAGAAGGACCGCCTGGATTATAAATTCCATCCGTTCTTCTGGGAAGTGGGCGGAAAATATGTATATCCTACCGATAAGGACAAAAAGGCATATCATCACAGAAGAGGATTTGAGGACTGCTTTGAGGCGCCTCAGAATATTCCGTTCCGTTCCTGCCTGTAATTAGGAGAGAAGAATATGTTAAAAGAATTTGTGGAGAAAAAACATTATAAGTTTGCGGACAGCGCCAGAGACTGGCGCGAGGCCGTCCGCATGAGCTGCGAGGTCCTGGAGGCCGACGGCACTGTAGAAGAAAACTACAAAGAAGATATTATCAAATGTGTGGAGAAATACGGCCCTTACATTGTTATCATGCCCGATGTGGCCATGCCGCATTCTCAGGAATGTGCGAAGGGCGTACATAAGACGGCAATCGCTTTTATGAAGCTGGAGAAGCCGGTAAGCTTTGATCCGGAGGATCCGGAAAAGGACGCGGTTCTGTTTTTTACACTGGCCTCCTGCAATCCGGATCAGCACCTGGACAATATGGCGAGACTGGCCGATATGCTTTCCAATGAAGAGCTGATGGAGGGATTGAAAAAGGCGTCATGTCCCGAGGACCTGATCGCTCTTGAAGAAAAATACCTATAGGGAAAGAGGGGAAGATCATATGAATATTTTAATGAATATATGGACCTACTTTGCGACGAATATATTGCAGCAGCCGGCGTTTATGATCGGTCTGATCGTAATGCTTGGATATATTCTGCTGAAGAAGCCGTGGTATGATGTGCTTGCGGGTGTGATCAAGGCCATCGTCGGATATCTGATCCTGACAGTAGGTTCCTCAGGCCTGGTAAACAATTTCCGGCCTGTACTGGTAGGACTGAAGGATGTATTTAATATCGACGCTATGGTAATCGACCCTTATTTCGGGCAGAACGCGGTTACCGCAGGCGTTGAGGAGGTATTCGGAAAGGGCTTCGGCGACGCCATGATCCTTCTTCTGATCGCCTTTATCGTAAATATCCTTCTGGTGCGCTTCAGTAAATACACAAAGCTCCGCGCGCTGTTTACCACAGGACATGTGCAGGTGCAGCAGGCGGCTACCGCTTACTGGTTGATCATGTTCGCCCTTCCCGGCCTGATCACCCACAATGTGGCCCTGATCGTAGTTATGGCCGTGATCCTGGGCGCTTACTGGGCGGTGGGCTCCAACATTCTGATCAAACCCTGTCAGGAGGTTACTGACGGAGCCGGCTTTACCCTGGCGCATCAGCAGATGTTCGGCGTCGCGCTGAATTACTGGCTTGCGGAAAAGCTGTTCGGAAAGAAAAAGAATGGTAAAGAAGTAAAGAAAATTGACGACATCGAGCTTCCGGGCTTCATGTCCATCTTCAACGAGAATATGGTATGTACCTCCATCCTCATGCTGATCTTTTTCGGCGCGATCCTCTGTATTCTCGGAAGGGATTATCTGGTAGAGGGCGGCTTTATGGCGGAAGGACAGTCCATGGTATTTTATGTGATCCAGACCTGTCTGTACTTCTCCGTATATCTTGCGATCCTGCAGCTTGGCGTCCGCACCTTCGTGACAGAGCTGACGGCGTCCTTCCAGGGTATTGCGGATAAGCTGCTTCCCGGCTCCGTACCTGGAGTTGACTGCGCGGTTATCTTCGGTTTTGGTTCCGCAAACGCGGTTCCTCTTGGATTCCTTGCCGGTTTCCTGGGACAGATCATCGCCATTGCGGCGCTGATCCTTCTGAAGAGCCCTACCCTTGTAATCTGCGGATTTGTACCTGTATTTTTCGATAATGCCACCATCGCTATCTTCGCCAATGAAAAAGGCGGTATCAAGGCGGCGCTGATCCTGCCGTTTATTTCCGGTCTGTGCCAGGTGTTCGGTTCGGCTCTTATCGCCGGATGGGTAGGAATGGCCGCGTACGGCGGATATCTTGGAATGTGGGACTGGGCTGTCGTATGGCCGGTGATGACGGTGGTTATGAAGTTCTTAAGCTACGCGGGCGTTGTGATCGTGGCGCTGGCCCTTTTGATCATACCGCAGCTTCAGTACCGTGCTGACAAAGAAGGCTATTTTATGATCACAGAAGATTATGAAGCATATAAAGAGTTAAAAGCAAAACGTGAGGCAGCAAAATAATCTGCCGGAAAGGAAGAAAAAAATGGCAAAAGAGAATATGAGTTTTTTAGTATGCTGCGCGAATGGAGCCGGCTCCAGTCTGATGATGAAAATGACCATGCAGAAGGTTCTTGACAAGGTGGGCCTGAAGCCCGGAAAGGTACATCACTGCGCCCTGTCCGAGGGAAAGACGGCCGCTTCTCAGTTTGACGTAGTATTCTGCGCCCAGAATTTTGTAAATATGTTTAAGGACGCGGAGAAAAAAGGAACGATCGTGATCGGGCTGAGGAATATCATGTCCGCCCAGGAAATTGAACAGAAAATGAGAGAACACGGCATCATTGATTAATTTAAGCACAGCTCTGTTTCCGGATGTATGTCCTACAGCTCAGCCATACAGTGGTCGGGAAGCATAAAACATGCTTGCATGTTTTTGCGAGCGGACATCTGTATGAGCTGAACTGATACTTCGGGTTATGATCAATCCTTCAAAAAATAATGACGAAAATCATATATAGTGATATAATTTATAATAATTGATGTGAAAAGATCTTAACTGACGCGAAGGAGGAGGACAAATGAAACGGGAAAAGGCGTATGTGGACGGACGAAGACAACAGGTTCTGGAACTTCTGAGAGAAAATCCCAGGATCCGCGCGGACGAGCTGGCGGAGATCATGGGAGTCTCAGTTGTGACGATACGCAGAGATCTCCGTGTCCTGGAAGAAGAAAAGCAGGTAACGCGTTTCTACGGCGGCGCAAAAGTGACGGCGGATCGCGCCCAGGGGGAGGATGAGATTACCGTATGCAGAAATCTCATTGCCCGGTATGCGGCGGCCCTTGTGGAGGATGGGGATACGATCTTTATTAACACAAGCAGAAACGCTCTGGAGCTGATCGCCTATGTGAAGAGTAGCAATGTTACGGTGATCACCAACAACGGAAAAGCCATCAACCACGATAAGGCGGACGGAGTGAGCATCATTCTCACCGGAGGAGAGCTGCGGTACCCGAAAGAAGCCATGGTAGGCGATTTTGCGGTGCGCAATCTTCAGAACATTTTTGCCAAAAAAGCCTTTGTGGGATGCTCCGGGATCAGTGTCAAAACCGGAATGACTACAGAAATAGCCAACGAGGTGAACGTAAATCAGTTAATGATCGAACATGCCACCCAGGAGGTCTATATTCTGGCGGATCATACGAAGATCGGGCACAGCAGCAGCTTCATAAGCTGCGGAATCGATAAGGTGAAGCATCTGATCACAGACGAATTCGCGCCGGAGGAGGAGCTGGAGCAGATGAGAGCCCGGGGAGTTCAGATCCATCAGGTAAAGAAACGTGATTTTTTATAATTGAATATAACAGGAGGCAGCAATATGAAGGCATATTTGCTGGGACTTTATGAAAAGGCGATGCCTGCCTGGCTTTCGTGGAGGGAAAAGCTGAAAGCCGCAGGGGAAGCAGGCTACGATTATGTGGAGATCAGCATTGATGAGACAGAAGAAAAGATCAGCCGCCTTGATATGACAAAGGAGGAGCGTTTGGATCTGGTTTCCGCCATGTATGAGACAGATATGCCGATCCGTACTATGTGCGTCAGCGCTCTGACAAAATATACCCTTGGGAACGACGATCCGGAATACTGCGCCAGAGGAATGGAGATCCTGGAAAAATCCATCCGTCTGGCGGACGATCTGGGAATCCGGGTGGTGATGATCCCCGGATACGACGTTTATTATAAGCCCTCCAGCCTGGAGACAAAACGCAGATATCTGAAAAATCTGAAAAAGGCAGCGGAGATGGCGGAGACCGCAGGTGTAATCCTTGGTCTTGAGACAATGGAAAACGAGTTTATGAACACGGTGGAAAAGGCCATGAAGTATGTGACTCTGTGCGGCTCCAATTATCTCAAGGTTTATCCGGATATCGGAAATCTGACAAACGCGGCTGTCCAGTATCAGTCGGATGTTCTGGAGGATCTGGAGCTGGGTCGGGGCAACATTACCTCTCTCCACCTGAAGGAGACTCTTCCGGGAAGATACAGAGAGGTGCCCTACGGAACCGGCCACGCGGATTTTGAGAGCGCTATCGCCAAAGCCTGGGATATGGGGGTCCGCAGATACGTTGCGGAATTTTGGTATAAAGGAAAAGAAAACTGGAAGGAAGATCTTGTTTTTGCGAATAAAATGATGTCGGAGATTCTGGACAGACAGATAAAAGGAGCAGGAGAAGCATGCTGAAGACAGAAAAGAAAGTGATTTCTAATTTAACAAAATGTTATTCCATCGCGCCGCTTTTTTACCAGGGAAAGGAGCATTTCCTTGTTGCGGCGGAAAAAGTGGATAAATGCCTTCTTTTTGACGCGGACGGCAATCAGAAGGATGTGGTATGGGAAGAACCAGGCGGGGTTATGACTATGGCGCAGGTGCCGGGAACAGACGGACAGTTCCTTGCCACCCACAAATTTTATTCGCCCAATGATTCCAGGGAGGCGAAGATCGTAAAGGTTACGCCGGACGGAAAAGGGAATTGGGAGGTGAAAACTCTTGTGGATCTTCCTTTCGTACACCGCTTCGATATTCTGGAAAGAAACGGCGTGAGATATCTGATCGCCTGCGCCCTGAAATCAGATCATGAATACAAGGACGACTGGAGATTTCCGGGCAAGGTATACGCGGCGGTGCTGCCGGAGGATCTCAGTGGCTATGACGAAGATCATCAGCTTGAGCTTACTGTATTAAAGGACAACATGCTGAAAAACCACGGATATTATAAAGTGGAGGATGAGGGCGTGCAGACGTCGGTGATTTCCTGCGATAACGGTATTTTCCAGTTTATCCCCCCTGAAGAGAAGGATGGAGAATGGGAGATCCGCACGCTTACGGAGGACGCGGCCAGCGACGCGGTCCTGGTTGATTTTGACGGCGACGGAGAGAAGGAGATTGCGGCTATCGCTCCTTTCCATGGGGACAAAGTACGTTTCTACAAAAAAGTAAACGATTCCTATGAGATGGTCTTTGAATTCGGAGAGTCCAGGGAGTTCCTTCATTCTATTTACGGCGGGATGCTCTGCGGCCGTCCGGCCTTTGTGACAGGCCACAGGAAAGGCCAGAGAGATCTGATGGTATTTTTCTACAATAAGGAAAAGGCCGCTTACGAGATGGAATATATCGACCGAGACTGCGGTTCGGCCAATGTTTACCACTATGTGAAGGACGGAAAGGATATGCTGGTGTCCACCAACCGGGAGATTGACCAGGTGGCGCTTTATACTATTACAGAAGCATAAACGTCCTGCGGTACAGAGCGTGTGAAGCTTCGGAGGCTGACCGGAAGAATTTTTTCACTTCGGCAGAAACTTTTTCAGCCGGACGGCACAGAGGAGATCAGGGAGAGACGAAATGATAAAAGCGGTGATTTTTGATATTGACAATACCATGTACAATTTTGACCGGGCACACAGGACGGCTATGGATGCTCTGCTGGACTGTGGAAAAAAAGAGCTTGGCCTTGAGCCGGAGCTTTTGGGCGGTCTTATCAAAGAAACCCAGCAGAAGATCATATCTCGTCTCGGCATGAACGACTCGGCCATCCACAACCGTCTGATCCGGTTTCAGTGTGTTCTTGAAACCTTGAAAGACAGAGACCTTACGAAAGCCCTGGGCATGTATCACGCGTACTGGGATACCATTCTGGACGTTATGAAGCCGGAGCCGGGTCTGACAGAGCTGATCTCAGCCCTCCATGCTGCCGGGATCTCTGTGGGAGTCGGCTCCGACATGACGGCTTATATACAGTTTCAGAAGCTGGCCAGGCTGAACGTGCTGAAGGATATGAGTTTTATTGTCACAAGCGAGGAGGCGGGGGCGGAGAAGCCCTCCGCGGAATTTTTCCGGCTGTGTGTGGAAAAGGCCGGGTGTCTCCCCGGGGAATGTGTATTCATCGGAGACAGCCTGAAAAAGGATGTGGAAGGAGCAGAAGCCTTCGGGCTCCATGGGATATGGTACTGTCCCGGGGAGAATTCCCCTGAGGGAAATGGGCGAATAGAGGCCGGGCGTAGGATCACTTCCTTCCGGGACTGCCTCAGAGAGGACAGGATCCTGCTGGGGGATTATGAGGTGAAGCGATGTTTGAGGGATTAACGATACTTGACTGTATCTGCGCTGGATGTTCATTATTTGGACATCCAGCGCTTTTATATGTGCGCCTTGCGGCGCACGTCGCTAAGGGGTGAAAGTGTCGGCTATCCTATAATAGAAAAATATTCCGAAGAAGATTTCAGCCTCATGCAGCAAAGGCGAATTCTAAATGGGCCGCGGATGGTAAAATAAGAATATTGTGCAAACTTATGTTCAGGTGTATAATAGAAAAAGAAATGGAGGTGAACCGTCATAGAGAAAAAAGAACGAAGCTATATCGCCATTGATCTGAAATCCTTCTATGCCTCTGTGGAGTGCCGCGAGAGGGGACTTGATCCTATGACGGCGAATCTTGTGGTGGCGGACGCCAGCCGTACGTCAAAAACTATCTGTCTGGCGGTTTCTCCGTCTCTGAAGGCCTATGGGATCCCGGGACGGCCCCGGCTTTTTGAAGTGGAGGAGAAGGTCAGGGAGATCAACGCCGGAAGGCGGAGACGGGCGCCGGGAGGGCGGCTGGAGGGTTCTTCTTATATGGCCCCGGAGCTGGAGAAATATCCGGAGCTTGCGCTTTCCTATATCGCGGCGCCTCCCAGGATGGCCTTTTATATGGAGTACAGCACCAGGATCTACGAAATTTACCTGAAATATATTGCGCCGGAGGATATCCATGTGTATTCTATTGACGAGGTGTTTATTGACGCCACCCATTATCTGAATACCTACGGGATGACGGTCCGGGAGCTGGCGGAAAGGATGATCCGGGACGTGCTCCAGCGCACGGGGATCACCGCCACGGCGGGGATCGGTTCCAATCTGTACCTCTGCAAGGTCGCCATGGACATTGTGGCGAAGCATATGCCGCCGGACAAAAACGGGGCGCGGATCGCCAGTCTGGATGAAATGTCCTACCGGGAGCTTTTGTGGGCCCATCAGCCGCTCACGGATTTCTGGCGGGTAGGGAAGGGATACGAGAAAAAGCTGAAGGCTCACGGCCTTTATACTATGGGGGATATTGCCCGCTGTTCGCTGGGAAAGCCGGGGGAATATTATAATGAAGAGCTTTTGTATAAGCTTTTTGGAGTCAACGCGGAGCTTCTCATCGATCACGCCTGGGGCTGGGAGCCCTGCACCATAGCGGAGATCAAGGCCTATAAGCCGGAAAACAACAGCCTGGGCTCCGGTCAGGTCCTGCACTGCGCTTATACCTTCGAAAAGGCCAGACTGGTAGTCCGGGAGATGACGGATCTGCTGGTGCTGGATCTGGTAGAGAAGCAGCTTGTGACGGATCAGATGACTCTCACGGTGGGGTATGATATTGAGAACCTCACAGATCCCCGGCGGCGGAAGGATTACAGGGGCGAGGTAACTACAGACCGTTATGGACGCAGGATCCCCCGGCATGCTCACAGCACCGCGAATCTGGACAGACAGACCTCCTCCACGGAGCTGATCACAGAGGCCGTACTGGAGCTTTACGACAGGATCGTGGATAAAAGCCTTCTGGTCAGACGGATCTCTGTCACCGCCAATAAGGTGGTGAGAGAGGATTCCATAAAAAAAGAAGATACTTTTGAACAGCTTGATCTCTTTACGGATTACAGAGCCCTGGAAAAACAGAAGGAAGAGGAGGAGAAGCGGCTGCGCAAGGAAAGAAAAATGCAGGAGGCAGTTCTGGATATTAAAAAGAAATTTGGAAAAAATGCTGTCTTAAAAGGAATGAATCTTGAAGAGGGCGCTACCGCCAGAGACCGGAATCAGCAGATCGGAGGCCATAAGGCCTGAAAGGATACAGAGCATGAAGAATTATTTCGGAGATACCAGCCGGTACGAGGAGATTATGAGGCTTCCCCATCCGGTGTCAAAAACCCATCCCCAGATGCCGAGGGAGGACAGGGCGGCCCAGTTCGCTCCCTTTGCCGCGCTGACGGGATACGGGGACGCCATCAAAGAGACGGGAAGGCTCACGGAAGAAAAGCGGCTGCCGGATGAGGAACGGATGGAAGTTCTTGACAGGACGGTAAGCTTTTTGAAAGAACAGATAAAAAAGCAGCCCCTTATTACCGTCACCTGTTTTCAGGCAGATGAAAGAAAGTCGGGAGGAGCTTACCGGACGGTGGGGGGACGGTTGAAAAGATTTGACGACTACAGGCGATCCCTGGTGATGACAGACGGAACGGAGATTTTTTTTGACGATATTCTGGAAATTTACTGCGGGGACGAAGCAGAAATGGAGCGAAAAGAGGAAAAATATGGAAGAGATCAATAGGAACGGACTGAGCGGCAAGGTTTTTCTGTCCCTGGAGCCTCCCACGGAGGAGGAACACGCCAGCGACCAGATGAGGATCACGCGGGGACTGCGGGAAATGGGATATGAGAACATCCGCTTCTCCCTGGAGGCGCTGCGGGAGCTTTATCCTCTGTGCCGGGACGGACAGTGGGAGATCACAGTGACCCTTGTCCATGAGGAGCAGGGAATTCTGGTACTGTCTGTGGAAAAAGGGGATCAGAGAGCGCGGCATTATGGGCTGGCTGTGGATTATGGCTCCACAACAATCGTTATGCAGATGGTGGATATGAACTCGGGCAGGGTGCTGGCGGAGGACAGCGAAACCAACGGACAGGCCGCCTATGGCGCGGATATCCTCACCAGGATCACCTATGCCATGGAAAGCGGGGAGCATAAGCGCCGGCTTCAGGAAGCCACAGCCGGAACCTTTCAGACACTGATCCGCAGGCTGACGGAAAAGACGGGGATCCAGGCGCGGGAATGTCCGGTTATGGTGATCTCGGGAAATACCACCATGGTGCATTTCCTTCTGGGGCTGGACGCATGGACCGTGTTTTCCTCGCCCTACGCCCCGGTGACTACGGAACCGGGATTTTTCCGGGGCCGCGAGCTGGGAATGGATTTCCCGGGACAGGTGTTTTTTATGCCGGGGATTTCCAACTATGTGGGCGGAGACATTGTCAGCGGACTTCTTTTACTGGATTTTTATAAGAAGGATGAGATCGGGCTTTTTTTTGATATCGGAACCAACGGAGAGCTTGTGATCGGCAACAGAGAATGGCTGCTGGCAGGAGCCGGGGCGGCGGGCCCTGCTCTGGAGGGCGATATCAGCCGCTATGGGATCCGGGCCTGCGAGGGGGCCATTGATACGGTCTGTATCGAGGGGGAAGAACTGTCCTTTACCACCATCGGAGGGAAAAGGCCGGTGGGGATCTGCGGATCGGGTATTATAGACCTTCTGGCGCAGATGAGGCTGAACGGCTGGGTGGATATCACGGGGACTTTGAATCCGGAGGCCTCATCCCGGATCGTGTTTCTTGAGGAAGAAGGAGAATACGGGGCGGTTTACGCCTTGAAGGAGGAGTCGGCAATAGGAAAGCCGCTCTATTTTTCCCAGACGGATATCCGGCAGTATATTAATACTAAGGCGGCGGCCCACACAATGCTGGACTGCCTTCTGGAGAGCGCGGGATATACGGAGGAGGAGATCGGCCATTATTATCTGTCCGGCGCCTTCTGCGCTCACGGAAACCTGGAATCCGCCATCACCATAGGAATCTTTCCCGATGTGCCTCTGGAACGGTATTCCGCTCTCCGCAATTCTTCTCTGGACGGAGCCAGGACGCTGCTTCTGGACAGGAGCCGTATGGAGGATATCCGTTATCTGCGGGAAAACGTGTACAGCGTGCAGTTTGCGTCCATGCCGGATTTTCTTGTGCGGATGCAGGCGGCGAAATTTATTCCCCATACAGATATGGAAAAATATCCTAACGTAAAGAAGAAACTGGAAGAAAGAATAAAAAGAAAAAGATAAAAAAGAGAAAGGAGCTCCGCTTATGAAGATCATAATTTCCCCGGCGAAAAAAATGAATCAGGATACCGATTTTCCCGCGTCTCCCGGGACTCCGGTGTTTTTGGAACAGGCGGCTGTGCTTATGGAGACAGTGCGGCGGCTTTCTCTTTCGGAGGCAAAGGCTGTCTGGAAATGCAGCGATAAGCTTGCGGAGCTGAATTACAGGCGCTTTCAGAGGATGGATCTGGAGCGGGGACTGACGCCGGCGGTTCTTTCCTACGAGGGACTTCAGTATCAGCATATGGCTCCGGCTGTTTTTTCGGAAGAAGCCCTTGATTACATAGAAGCCCATCTGCGTATTTTGTCCGGCTTTTACGGTGTGCTGAAGCCTTTTGACGGAGTGACGCCCTACCGTCTGGAGATGCAGGCGGCCCTGCCTGTGCAGGGCAAAAAGGATCTCTATGAATTCTGGGGCGGCAGCCTCTATCAGGAGTTGACTAGGGACGGTGAGCATACGATCCTGAACCTTGCTTCGAAAGAGTATTCCAGGGCCGTGGAGAAATATCTGACGCCGGAGGACCGTTTTCTGACGGTGGAATTTGGAGAGCTTACAGGCGGGAAGGTGAAGCAGAAGGGAACCCTCGCCAAAATGGCCCGGGGAGAAATGGTGCGGTTTATGGCGGAAAATCAGGTGGAGGATACAGAAAAGCTCAGGGATTTTCATGAGCTGGGATTCTCCTTCCGCGAAGCCCTCTCGGATGAGCGCAGGCTGGTCTTCCTTCGGGAACCGGAGTGAGAGGGAGGCGGCGGTTTTACGAATGGCGCGGGCTGAACTGTTACATAGTTCATCCGCACAGTGGCGGGCGCTATTGACAAGCTGGCGGCAGGGCGGGTAGAATAGTGGCAGTACCGCAGCCGCATGGAAGAATGGAAAGAGCCGGGAGATAAAAAGCCGGGAAACAGCCGGAAAGCAGGGCGGCTGGAATTATGTTTCGCAGGGAGGAATTACAATGAGACTGCAGACAGTGCAGGAGGCATTAAAAAAGAAAAACATTGAATATGAATATACTGAGGAGGACGGTTGCGGCAGCATTGATTTTTTGTTCCGGGGCCTGTCCTTTCATGTGTGGGAATACTGCGACCGGGTTTGGGGCGCGGAGACCAATATCTTCGCCGCGGGGAGAAGCCGGGATATAGAAGGCGACTATGAGGAGGTTATTTCCCGGGAGATTCTTTCCTGGCCGGATATGGCGGGCTGATCCGTCGGCGCACACTGACGAAAGGAAAAAAGACACATCAATGGAGCTGCAGAATATTCAAAAAGAAGGAAAACAATACAGGGATCAGGTATATGAGCTGTACCACCAGGCATTTCCGCAAATAGAGCGGAAGCCCTTCGCTCTGATGGAGGAGCTTTCAGCGCAGGGTAAAATGGAGCTGCTGGCGGTGACAGAAAATGAGGAATTTTTGGGCCTTGCCGTCAATATGATGCATGGAGATACGGCCATTCTGGATTATTTCGCCATTGCTCCGGAACGCAGAGGGGGAGGTGTCGGCAGCAGTAGCCTGGCGCTTCTTCTGGAGAAATTTCGCGGCCGGAGATATATATTTGAGATTGAAAAACAGGACGACGCCGCGGACAACGCGGCGGAGCGGAGCCGCCGAAAGGCTTTTTACCTGAGAAACGGGCTGAAGGAGACGGGGCTTTTTGTAAATGTGTACGGCACGGATTTTGAGCTTCTGACGCCGGACGGCGAGCTTTCCTACGAGGCGTACACCGGAATTTTGGAAGCAGTTCTGGGAAAAGAGGGCGTCGGCGTGCTGAATCCCCGGCTGCTTTCCGCTCAGAGGTGAGAACAGGGAGGACGTTTATTATGGAGGCAGTTTACGCCGCGCATTTGAAAATCCGCGGATCAAAATTATATCTGACTCTGAATTCCCGCGGCGGGCTGGAAGACATGGGAGCTTATCTGGTGAGAAGAGAGGCGGATCCTTCTGTGAAGGAACGGCAGTTTCTTCCCTTCCAGCGTATCTTTCAGTCTGAGCAGGAGATAAAGGCGGTGCTGGACACCTCCGTTCTGCCCCTGGACAAGGCGGACTGGGCGGTTATGGTGAGCGGCCGCGGGGAGATTGCAGAAAAACAGAGGGCGGACGCGTCCTTTTTTCAGCCGGTGATCCTGAGCGGGAAGCTGAGGGCTCTTCTGATCCTTGGGGATTATCAGATCAGAAGAAGCGGGCAGATCCTTTTTCCCATGGGAAGCGCCGGACATCAGATGATCCTCCGCTGCCGTCCGGAGACGAAATATGACGGGCAGGGCACGAGGTTCAGAGAATTCCTGGCCTACGGGCTGTACAGGCTGCTGAGGCCCGTCTGGAAAAAGAAGCGCGTCTGGATCATTTATGAAAAATACTGCGTTTCCGCCCAGGACAATGGATTTTATTTTTTTCAGTACTGTATGGAGCATCTGGAGGAGCGGGACAAAAAGCGTATCTTTTTTGTGCTGGACCGGAATTCCGAACAGTGGGACGAAATAAAGAACTACCGGAAAAACGTGCTTCCCTTTATGAGCTTCCGGCATATGCTTTATATGCTGGCGGCCAGCCTGTATGTGGCTTCTGACAGCGGAATCCACGGGTATCTCTGGCAGCCCAGGCCGAATCTTATTTCCCGGGAGATCAACAGACATGAAATTTATTTTCTGCAGCACGGTGTGCTGGGAATGAAGCGGGTGGAAGATCTTTTTGGAAAAAACGGCGTCAGCCCTGTGACCTATTTTACCGTCTCGTCAAAGTACGAGCAGGATATTGTAGTGAGGGAGTTCGGGTACGCCCGGGAAAATGTTCCCATTACAGGACTGGCCCGCTGGGATGTTCTGGAAAATAAGGCGGAAAAGGGCGCCGCCCGGATCCTGGTGATGCCCACCTGGCGGTCCTGGCTGGAATATTCAAGTGATGAGGAATTCTGCGGAAGCGATTATTACAGGCATTATATGTCTCTTCTGCAGAACCGGCGGCTTTTGTCTGTTTTAAGAGAAACGGGAACGGACCTGATCTTTTATATTCATCCCAAGCTTCGCGGCTTTATGAGCAATTTTCATTCGGACAGCGGCCAGGTGACTCTGGTTTCCTTCGGCCAGGAGCCTTTAAATGAGCTGCTCATGAAATGCTCCATGATGGTTACAGATTATTCCAGCGCCTGCTGGGACGTCTATTACCAGGAAAAGCCGGTTCTCTTTTATCAGTTTGACCTGGAGTCGTACATGGAAACAAATGGAAGCTACATGGATATGGAAACGGAGCTGTTTGGAGAACGGTGTACAGAGGAGTCCGCGCTGGTGGAGAGACTGGAAGCATATATCGCGGAGGGATTTCAGGAAAAAGAGGCCTTTGCCGCAATGCGTGATCATTATTTTGCTTACCGGGATCATCATAACTGTGAGAGGATTTATGCCTATATCAGAGGGGATGCGCAGGAAAAGTAGAAATCCGCCGCATACGGGAACGCGTACGCGCGGCCCGGCGGGAGAGAGGTCTGATACATTTGCTCAGGATAAGAGAGGAAGTATGGAAATGGAGAATAAGCTGAGATTTACGAAACAAAATACGCTGGCGGTGAAGGGCATTGCCGTGATCTTTCTGCTGACCTATCATTGCTTTTCCAACGAATCGAGACTGTACGGCCATCAGGTGGAGTTCTGGCCGCTGTCCCAGGATATGGCTATGATGATCAGCCGCTGCATGGTGCAGTGCGTGGGGCTTTTTGCCTTTTTGTCCGTGTACGGACTTACCCTGTCCCTGAAAAAGCAGTATGAGCAGTTTCAGTTTACGGGGAAGGATGCGGCGCTTTTTGTTTTTAAAAGATATGTGAATCTTGTGCTTCTGTTCCTTCTTCCCTTCATCTTCTGCGCGGCCATCACGCTGCTCACAGGAACCTCGCGTTACTCCAACGGCTTCTGGGCCAATATTACCAGTGTGATCATGGATATTCTCTGCCTGGGCCATCTGTTTGGAACCCAGCCTCTGATCTCCACCTGGTGGTATCTCAGTCTGGAGGTTCTGCTGATCGTGTTTCTTCCCTTTGCCATCCGTTTTTATAAACGGTACGGATGGCTGACGATCGCCATGGCTCTTCTTCCGGGAAGCTTTCTTCTGGAAAAGCATGTGCATCTGACAAAGTATCTTTTCGTAGTGCCCTTTGCGGTGTGCTTCGCGGACAGGCAGGTGCTGGAACGGCTGAAGAATTTTTCGATCGTCAAGAACAGATTTTGGAACAAGCTATTGAAATTTGTGATCACCACAGGCCTTCTTATCCTGATGTTTTTGCTCTTTGACAGCCGATGGGGGATCCAGCGGTTTGAGTTCCTTCTGAACGGTCTGATCCCTGTGGTGCTGATCTACTGGGCCTATGAATTTATTATTGAGCTTCCCGTACTCCGGCAGTTTTTGGAATTCCTTGGGAAAAGATCCTCGGATATTTTTTATACCCATACCTTTGTAAGAGCTATGTGGCTGAAGGATGTGACCTATTCCTTCAAATACGCGGTTCTGATCTGGCTGTTCCTGCTGGGAGTCAGCATCGTGATCTCCTTTATTCTGGACGGGCTCCGCAGGCTGCTGCGCTACCGTCAGGTAACCGGGGCCGTTTCCGGCTGGCTTGTGAGCTGGGCGGAGAGAACGATTTAAGCGAAAATGAAAATAAAAACAAAAACCTGTGCGTAAGCTCCGGCCGGACTGTCCGTTCCGGGGATAAAGCACAGGTTTTTGTTTGGTTCATACGCCGTATTTTTGTTCAGTCGGCCCTTACAGAGATTTTTTGATATACTCACAGATCTGACGGCTGTGGGTGTGGTTGGTGCTTTTGAAGTATCTCCGGCGCATTTTTTCGTATTCAGGCTTCATGCGGAAATCGTTTTTGATCTGTGCCTCCAGCATATCGAGAAGCTCTCCGCAGTGCTCCGCCCGGTCGCCGAAAAGCTCTGTGCGCATATTGAGGTAGCTTCCCTGAGCCTCCTCGTATTTATCCAGGTCGAACTGGTAAAAGAGGATCGGCTTGTCCTGGTAAAGGACGTCCCAGCATACGCTGGAATAATCTGTGATCAGCATCCGGCAGCGCATCAGCATCTCGTTTACGGCCACCTCGCCGAAAGAGATCAGATGGATACGGCTCTCCTTAGCGCGGAAGTTTTCTACATAGTCCTGGAATTTCGCGTGAAGATAAAAATTTACCTGCAGATCATATTTTTCCAGAATATCCGCGAAACGCCGGGAATTCAGAAGCTCCATATAGCTGCGGAAATAGTCGCTCTGTTCAAAATCCTCGTCGGGCACAGAGTCCAGCCAGTTGCGCCAGGTGGGCATAATGAGGATTTCTCTCTGGTTCTGAGACTTGTCGTGGAGAACGTCCCAGCGGGGAAGTCCGGTATTGATCACTTCGTCAGGAAGATAACCGAAATTGTCCACGATAATCTTTTTTTCGTCCTCCGTGGAGACTACAAAAAGATTACAGCCTCCCCGTTTTCCTTTTCCATAAAAGAAATCCACCTGCTTCAGGGCGATCACTCCATGCTGAAGGAAAACGAAGGGGATTTTCTTTATATAGCGGTTAAAAATGCTGTGCCGGCTCTGCATGGCGTAGGTGTGATATCTGGAATCTGAGCTTACGATCAGATCGGCGGCCAGCAGATAGCACATGTGGCGGATCGTCATGAAATCCAGCAGGCGGTCTTTGTAGGGTTCCAGCTTCTGACGGTCCGGAGAGTCCTTTGTGATGATGTAATAAATCTGTTTTCCCAGATAACTTTCCTCGTCCTCCTCCATACAGTGTCTGAAGAAGTAATATCCGTTGTCCTGAGCCATTTCGGAAAATTTTTCACAGACAAGACAGATATGGCGCTTTTTCCAGTAGGGCTTCGTGAGCCTGTAAAATAGAATGGCGGCAAATTCCTTCAGGACAATATCCATGCCGTCGTATTTTCCTTTCTGGCGATAGACAAAAGCCAGGGTCTGCTTTCCTGTATAATAAGGATAGAGGAAAAAGCCGTTTTCTCCTGGAAACGAGCCGTTGTACAGGAATTTGTGGAACATCCTGCATTTTGTATCCATGGTAATGGGGAGCTGGCACGCGTAAGGCTTTCCGGGAAGAGACAGAAGCAGCCTTACATCCCAGTACAGACTTTTCCATTCGATTTTGTTCAGGTCAAGAGTGACGGCGATCCGGAGAAAATTTCCGTTCCGGGAAGTTTTTTTCGTCTCAAAATCATACTGGGCCGCGTCCTCCGCCAGCTTATTGCGGAAATGAAAAACAGTTTTTTCGTAGGAATAGGGGCCTGCGTCAAGATCGAATTTCAGGGTCAGGATCCCTTTTCTGATTTTCAGAGAACGGAGAAAACAGGAAAGGGTGTCTTCCGCAAGGGCGTTCCGGCTGCACAGTACGGCGCCGATATGTCCGTCCTGATTCGGATAGACGGCGGCCAGGTATTCTGTGGGTTCTGGCTCACCTTCCTCCTGAAACCAGATTTCATCAGCCCATATTTTGTAGTCGGGTTTTCCGTCCCCGCGGCGGCGGTTATCGGTCAGTAAAAAAAGCTTCGAGGCTTCTTTCGTCTGATATTCCAGAAAAAAACAGTAATCTTTTTTGCGTTTGTATTCCGCCTGTCCTTCTAATAAGGAAAGATTTATGGTAAACTGATGGGGCGCTGTCTGTTCCGTGTCAAAATAAAGCATATTCTCAGTGTTTCTTTCCTGAGCGATAAAACGAACCGTGTCCGCCGGTTCTGCCGCGAAGGATTCTATGGAAAAGGTGAGCCGGCGCTCCGGGGAAACAGAAACCTCCGCCGGGAGACTGCCTGCCGTATTCTTTTCGAGAGAATAGGCGGATGTAATTGAAGCTGTCTGATTCATGTATGTTCCTCCATATTGGGATGCCGCTGATATTTCAGCGGCACTTAATGCGGAAATCTGCCTGTTTATACTCATCGGCCCGTCCGCATCACCGGCGGCCGGGAGTTTCGTGGTGGTTTCGCGATAGTTATTACATAAGTATAACAGAAATTTTACACAAATAAAATGTTATATGCAATATAAAATATAAATTTTTTGAAAGAAATTCTTGACATCCCTCTTTTGGCATGATATGTTATTACAGAACGCTGCCGAAGACAGTAGGTGCCGTAAGGCATAAGGATTAAAACGCCTACCGAGGACTTAGTATTCTGATGAGATTCAGGACCCCTTGTTGTCATATGCAGCAGGGGCTTTTTTATGTTCATAACGGCGGTATATCAAAATCTATAAGGAGGTGTACCATTTATGGCAAAAGTTGAACTGAAGAAACCAATCGTAGAAGAAATCGCAAATAACATTAAAGATGCACAGGCCGTAGTACTGGTAAATTACAGTGGTCTGACAGTGGAACAGGATACCATTCTGCGTAGGGAATTAAGGGAAGCTGGCGTGAACTACAAGGTTTACAAAAACACGATGATGAGCCGTGCTTTTGAAGGAACAGCCTGTGAAGAGCTTCGTCAGCATCTGGAAGGCACCAATGCTCTGGCTATCTCTGATACAGACGCGACAGCGCCGGCCAGAATCCTTGCAAAATTTGCAAAGCAGTATCCGGCTCTGGAGCTGGTTGCAGGTGTTGTTGAAGGCACCTACAACGATCAGGCGGGTATTCAGGCACTTTCTCAGGTTCCGTCCAGAGAAGAGCTTCTTGGCAAGCTGCTCGGAAGCATCCAGTCTCCGATCGCGAACTTCGCTCGTGTGCTTAATCAGATCGCTGAGGCACAGGGAGGAAGCGCAGAGGCGGCAGAATAAAGAAAAATTTCACGAAGTGAAGTTTTTGCTGCACAAAGTCCGTGAAGCGGAGTTTGTGGAACCCCAGATATGAAGTGAGATTAATTGCTTCTATATTATTAAAGAAATAAAATAAGTATAATGGAGGGAAATTAAAATGGCAAAATTAACAACAGAAGAATTTATTGCAGCAATCAAAGAGTTATCTGTATTAGAATTAAATGAATTAGTAAAAGCTTGCGAAGAAGAGTTCGGTGTTTCCGCAGCAGCAGGCGTTGTAGTTGCAGCAGCAGGCGGCGCAGCAGAAGCAGCAGAAGAGAAAGACGAATTCGACGTAGAGCTGACAGAGGTAGGCCCGAACAAGGTTAAGGTTATTAAAGTTGTTCGTGAAGTTACCGGCTTAGGACTGAAGGAAGCAAAAGCAGTAGTTGACGGTGCTCCGAAGGTTGTTAAGGAAGCAGCTTCCAAGGCAGAGGCAGAGGACATCAAGACAAAACTGGAAGCAGAGGGAGCAAAGGTTACTCTGAAATAATCTTTCCGGACAGAATAGAGCACGCAGGAACGCCAGGAGCGTTCCTGCGTTTTCTTTTTACGGAAGGCAGTTCAGCCCGGGTGCTCTGCTCATCTGTCTGTCAGCAGCCGGATTCTAATGCAAGCATAAATCCGTCTTCTGACGTCAGATGGCTGAACTGAAAAAGTAACAGTTCAGCCGCGCCATTCGTAAAACCGCACTGCGTGCTTACTGTGGCTGACGCCACTGTTTTACTCATAAACGGGCGCTCAGCTCATACAGATGTCCGCTCGCAAAAACATGCAAGCGTGTTTTACGCTTCCCGACCACTGTATGGCTGAACTGTTACCTGAAAAAAATAAATTTCTTGTTGACAGCTTGACAGCGGTGTGCTATAGTGAAAAATGCTATATTATGGCAAGATATGCCTGTTTGCAAAAAAAGCGGACGGGATCATGTTGTAATAAATAAAAAAACAGGGGTGAAACGTCAATGGAAAAAAACAGAATTCGTTCTGTAAAAACTGGAAAAAGCATGCGTATGAGCTACCAGAGACAAAAAGAAGTCCTGGAAATGCCGAACCTGATCGAAGTCCAGAAGGATTCCTACCAGTGGTTCCTTGATGAAGGACTGAATGAGGTATTTGATGATATCTCTCCGATCGCTGATTACGGCGGAAAGCTCAGCTTGGAATTCATCGACTTTACATTTGACGCAAAGGATGCGAAATACACCATTGAACAGTGTAAAGAACGCGACGTGACTTATGCCGCGCCTTTGAAGGTTCGAGTGCGGTTGATTAACAAGGAAACAGAAGAGATCAATGAACACGAGATTTTCATGGGAGATCTTCCGTTAATGACAGAGACGGGTACTTTTGTGATTAATGGCGCAGAACGTGTTATTGTCAGCCAGTTAGTGCGTTCCCCTGGAATCTATTATGCGATCGCGCATGATAAAGTTGGTAAGAGGTTGTTTTCCAGTACCGTAATCCCCAACAGAGGCGCATGGCTGGAATACGAAACGGATTCCAACGACGTGTTCTATGTACGAGTAGACAGAACCAGAAAGGTTCCGATCACCGTTCTGATCCGTGCCCTTGGCATTGGCTCCAACGCGGAGATCGTAGAGCTGTTCGGCGAGGAGCCGAAGATCCTTGCAAGCTTCGCGAAGGATACCTCTACGAATTACCAGGAAGGCCTTCTGGAATTATATAAGAAGATCCGTCCGGGCGAGCCGCTGGCCGTGGAGAGCGCGGAAAGCCTGATTATGTCTATGTTTTTTGACCCGAGAAGATATGATCTTGCCAAAGTAGGACGTTATAAATTCAATAAAAAGCTTCATTTTAATAAGAGAATCGCGGGCCATAAGCTGGCGGAAACCGTTGTGGATCCCACTACCGGAGAAATCCTCGCGGAAGAGGGAACCAATGTCACGAAGGAGCTGGCGGAGGATATTCAGAACGCGGCTGTTCCTTATGTCTGGATCCAGGGAGAGGAGAGAAAGATCAAGGTGCTCTCCAGCCTCATGGTGGATATCCGCAGACATGTGGAGCTCGACTGCGACCCGAAAACCCTTGGCGTTACAGAGTTAGTATATTATCCTGTGCTGCAGAAAATTCTGGAAGAAAATGACAATCTGGAAGATATTAAGGCAGCCATTAAGAGAGATATCCACGACCTGATTCCGAAGCATATTACAAAAGAAGACATTCTGGCTTCCATTAACTACAATATGCATCTGGAATACGGCCTTGGAAACGACGACGATATCGACCACCTGGGCAACCGCCGTATCCGTTCCGTAGGAGAGCTGCTCCAGAATCAGTACCGCATCGGTCTGTCCAGACTGGAGAGAGTGGTGCGCGAGCGTATGACTACACAGGATACGGAGAATATTTCTCCTCAGTCTCTGGTCAATATCAAACCGGTAACTGCGGCAGTGAAGGAATTCTTCGGTTCCTCACAGCTTTCTCAGTTTATGGATCAGAACAACCCGCTGGGCGAGCTGACCCATAAGAGACGTCTTTCCGCGCTGGGACCCGGCGGTCTGTCACGAGACAGAGCGGGATTCGAGGTGCGTGACGTTCATTATTCTCATTACGGACGTATGTGCCCTATTGAGACCCCTGAAGGTCCGAACATCGGTCTGATCAACTCTCTGGCGTCCTATGCGAGAATCAATCAGTATGGATTCGTTGAGGCTCCATACCGCAAAATTGACAAAACAGATCCGGAAAATCCGGTTGTAACAGATGAAGTTGTCTACATGACGGCGGATGAGGAAGATAATTACCATGTGGCGCAGGCCAATGAGCCGCTGGATGCCGAAGGACATTTTGTCCATAAGAACGTATCCGGCCGTTTCCGCGAAGAGACCCAGGAGTATGAGAAGCACATGTTTGATTACATGGACGTATCTCCTAAGATGGTGTTCTCCGTAGCGACGGCGCTGATCCCCTTCCTTCAGAACGACGACGCCAACCGTGCGCTGATGGGATCCAACATGCAGCGTCAGGCGGTTCCGCTCCTGACCACAGAGGCTCCTGTAGTGGGAACCGGTATGGAGACTAAGACTGCCGTTGACTCCGGGGTCTGCATTGTGGCGAAGAAGGCCGGGACAGTCCTTCGTTCCACCTCCACTGACATCAGCATCAAGAATGACGACGGAACAAAGGATGATTATCACCTGACGAAGTTCCTGCGCAGCAACCAGAGCAACTGCTACAATCAGAAACCGATCGTGTTCCAGGGCGAGCATGTAGAGGCGGGACAGGTGATCGCGGACGGTCCTTCCACCGCCAACGGCGAGCTTGCGCTGGGTAAGAATCCACTGATCGGATTTATGACCTGGGAAGGCTATAACTACGAGGACGCTGTCCTTTTAAGTGAAAAGCTTGTTCAGGATGATGTTTATACATCCATCCACATGGAAGAATATGAAGCGGAAGCCAGAGACACGAAGCTGGGACCGGAAGAGATCACCAGAGACGTGCCCGGCGTAGGCGACGACGCGCTGAAGGATCTGGACGAGCGCGGAATCATCCGTATTGGAGCGGAGGTTCGCGCGGGAGATATCCTTGTAGGCAAGGTAACGCCTAAGGGAGAGACGGAGCTTACTGCCGAGGAGAGACTGCTCCGCGCTATTTTCGGCGAGAAGGCAAGAGAGGTGAGAGATACGTCTCTCAAGGTTCCTCACGGAGAATATGGAATTATCGTGGACGCCAAGGTATTCACCAGAGAGAACGGCGACGAGCTTTCTCCTGGCGTAAACCAGTCCGTGCGTATTTATATCGCTCAGAAACGTAAGATTTCCGTAGGAGATAAGATGGCCGGACGTCACGGAAACAAGGGTGTCGTTTCCCGTGTGCTCCCTGTGGAGGATATGCCGTTCCTTCCCAACGGCCGTCCCCTGGATATCGTTCTGAACCCGCTGGGCGTGCCGTCCCGTATGAACATCGGACAGGTGCTGGAGATCCATCTGAGCCTTGCCGCGAAAGCCCTGGGCTTCAATGTGGCTACGCCTGTATTCGACGGCGCCAACGAGGCGGATATCCAGGATACTCTTGAGCTGGCCAACGACTATGTAAATACAGAAGATTTCGAGGAGTTCCGCGCGAAATACCAGGATATCCTTGCTCCGGACGTGATGCAGTATCTGGATGAGAACAAAGACCACAGAGCGCTGTGGAAAGGCGTTCCGATCTCCAGAGACGGTAAAGTACGCCTTCGCGACGGACGTACCGGAGAATATTTCGACAGTCCAGTAACCATCGGACACATGCATTATCTGAAGCTGCATCACCTGGTAGACGACAAGATCCACGCGCGTTCTACCGGCCCATACTCCCTGGTAACGCAGCAGCCGCTGGGCGGAAAAGCGCAGTTCGGCGGACAGCGTTTCGGAGAGATGGAGGTTTGGGCTCTGGAGGCGTACGGCGCTTCCTATACGCTGCAGGAGATCCTGACAGTAAAATCAGACGACGTTGTAGGACGTGTTAAGACTTATGAAGCGATCATCAAGGGGGACAATATTCCGGAGCCGGGTATTCCGGAATCCTTCAAGGTGCTTCTGAAAGAGCTTCAGTCCCTTGGCCTCGATGTAAAAGTCCTCAGAGACGACAATACAGAGGTGGAGATTATGGAAACAGTGGATTACGGAGATACCGATCTGCGTTCTGTGATCGAGGGAGACAGACACTCACGGGAGGAAGAATCTTTTGGCCGTCACGGATATACGCAGCAGGAATTCGAAGGCGAGGAGCTTGTTGACGTAGAAGAGGACGACGAAGAGGATGATGGTTTCCTGGAGTTTGACGAAACTCTTGGTGATGAAGAATAGAAAGGGGAAAGAATACATGGCAGAAACAACCAATACAAATGAAACATATCAGCCAATGACTTTCGATGCCATTAAGATCGGACTGGCGTCCCCTGAGAAGATCAGAGAATGGTCAAGAGGAGAGGTTACCAAGCCGGAGACCATTAACTACCGTACTCTGAAGCCGGAAAAGGACGGCCTTTTCTGCGAGAGAATCTTCGGGCCCAGCAAGGACTGGGAATGCCATTGCGGAAAATATAAGAAGATCCGTTATAAAGGCGTTGTCTGCGACAGGTGCGGTGTAGAGGTTACAAAATCATCTGTCAGAAGAGAGCGCATGGGTCACATCGAGCTGGCGGCTCCTGTTTCTCATATCTGGTATTTTAAAGGAATTCCCTCCAGAATGGGACTGATCCTTGACCTTTCTCCGAGAACACTGGAAAAGGTTCTGTACTTTGCGAATTATATTGTGCTGGATCCGGCGGATTCCGGACTTCAGTACAAGCAGATCCTTACCGAGAAGGAATATCAGGACGCCCGTGAATCCTACGGAAACGGATTCAGGGTAGGCATGGGAGCGGAATCCATCATGGAGCTTCTCAAGGCCATTGACCTGGAAAAGGACGCGGAGGAGCTGAAGACAGAGCTTGCGGACGCTACCGGACAGAAGCGCGCGAGGATCATCAAGCGTCTGGAAGTAGTGGAATCCTTCCGTGAATCCGGCAACCGTCCGGAGTGGATGATCATGACCGCGATCCCGGTTATCCCGCCGGATCTGCGTCCTATGGTACAGCTTGACGGCGGACGTTTCGCAACCTCCGACCTGAACGATCTGTACAGAAGGATCATTAACAGAAACAACCGTCTGAAAAGACTTCTGGAGCTGGGAGCTCCTGATATTATCGTTCGCAATGAGAAACGTATGCTTCAGGAAGCGGTGGACGCCCTGATCGACAACGGCCGCCGGGGCCGCCCTGTTACAGGCCCTGGAAACAGAGCTCTGAAATCTCTTTCAGACATGCTGAAAGGTAAATCCGGACGTTTCCGTCAGAATCTTCTGGGTAAACGTGTGGATTATTCCGGACGTTCCGTTATCGTCGTAGGACCCGAGCTGAAAATTTATCAGTGCGGACTGCCGAAGGAGATGGCCATTGAGCTGTTTAAGCCTTTCGTTATGAAGGAGCTGGTTGCCAACGGAACCTCTCATAACATCAAGAACGCGAAAAAAATGGTAGAGAAGCTGCAGCCGGAGGTATGGGACGTGCTGGAGGATGTGATCAAAGAACATCCTGTTATGCTGAACCGTGCGCCTACCCTTCACCGTCTGGGTATCCAGGCCTTTGAGCCTATCCTGGTAGAAGGTAAGGCTATCAAGCTTCATCCCCTTGTTTGTACGGCGTTTAACGCGGACTTTGACGGCGACCAGATGGCGGTTCATCTTCCTCTTTCCGTGGAAGCCCAGGCAGAGTGCCGGTTCCTTCTGCTGTCGCCAAACAACCTTCTGAAGCCCTCCGACGGCGGGCCTGTGGCCGTTCCTTCTCAGGATATGGTCCTTGGTATTTATTACCTGACTCAGGAGAGACCCGGCAATCCGGGAGAAGGCAAATTCTTCAGAAGCGTGAATGAAGCCATCCTGGCATATGAAAACAAAGTAATTACTCTTCAGTCAAAGATCAAGGTGCGCTGCACAAAGGTTCTGTCCGACGGCACCAGACTGGAGGGAAATGTAGAATCCACTCTGGGACGTTTCCTCTTTAACGAGATCCTGCCTCAGGATCTTGGCTATGTTGACAGAAGCATCCCGGGAAATGAGCTTCTGCTGGAGGTTGACTTCCTGGTAGGAAAGAAACAGCTGAAGCAGATTCTGGAAAAGGTCATCAACACCCACGGCGCGACAAAGACCGCGGAGGTTCTGGACGCCATCAAAGCTACCGGATATAAATACTCCACCCGAGCGGCTATGACAGTATCCATTTCCGATATGACGGTGCCGCCGCAGAAACCGGAGATGATCCAGAACGCGCAGAATATCGTGGATAAGATCACCAAGAACTACAAGCGTGGTCTGATCACAGAGGAAGAGCGCTACAAAGAGGTTGTGGAAACCTGGAAAAAGACTGACGACGAGCTGACCAAGGCTCTTCTGACAGGTCTTGATAAATATAATAATATCTTCATGATGGCCGACTCCGGCGCCCGTGGATCTGACAAGCAGATCAAACAGCTTGCCGGTATGCGAGGCCTGATGGCGGATACTACCGGACACACCATCGAGCTTCCTATTAAGTCCAACTTCCGTGAAGGTCTGGACGTACTGGAATACTTCATGTCAGCTCATGGAGCCCGTAAGGGTCTTTCCGATACGGCCCTCCGTACCGCGGACTCCGGTTACCTGACCCGTCGAATGGTCGACGTTTCTCAGGAGCTGATCGTGCGCGAGACAGACTGCTGTGAAAACAGAGCCGAGATTTCAGGCATGTATGTAAAAGGCTTCATGGACGGCAAGGAAGAGATTGAAAGCCTTCAGGAGCGTATCACAGGAAGATTTGCCTGCGAAACCATCACAAACAAGGACGGCGAGGTTCTTGTAAAAGCGAACCATATGATCACGCCGAAGCGCGCCGCCCGCATTATGAAGGAGGGCGTCAACGCTGAGGGCGGCCCGATCGATCAGGTGAAGATCCGTACGATCCTGACCTGTAAATGCAAGGTCGGCGTCTGCGCGAAGTGCTACGGCGCGAACATGGCTACCGGAGAGCCTGTGCAGGTCGGCGAGTCTGTTGGTATTATCGCCGCTCAGTCCATCGGAGAGCCCGGTACACAGCTTACCATGCGTACCTTCCATACCGGCGGTGTTGCCGGCGGTGATATCACCCAGGGTCTTCCCCGTGTGGAGGAGCTTTTTGAGGCGCGTAAGCCGAAAGGTCTTGCTATCATCACGGAAATTCCCGGTGTGGCAACGATCAATGATACCAAGAAAAAACGTGAGATTATCGTTACCAATCCTGAGGACGGAAATTCCAAGACCTATCTGATCCCCTACGGATCCCGTATTAAGATCATGGACGGACAGGTTCTTGAGGCCGGCGACGAGCTGACAGAGGGAAGCGTGAATCCTCATGATATTCTCAGGATCAAGGGTGTCCGCGCCGCTCAGGATTATATGCTCCGCGAGGTACAGAGAGTATACCGCCTGCAGGGTGTGGATATCAGTGATAAGCATATCGAGGTGCTTGTGCGCCAGATGCTGAAGAAGATCCGCATTGAGGAGAACGGAGACAGTGATTTCCTTCCGGGTACGCTTGTGGACGTGCTGGAATTTGAAGAGGTAAATGAGAACCTTGAAAAAGAAGGCAAGGTTCCGGCAGAGGGCAAGCAGGTGATGCTTGGTATCACAAAGGCGTCCCTGGCAACCGATTCCTTCCTGTCCGCCGCTTCCTTCCAGGAAACCACGAAGGTTCTTACTGAGGCCGCCATCAAGGGTAAGATCGATCATCTGGTGGGACTGAAAGAAAATGTTATTATCGGTAAGCTGATTCCGGCAGGAACCGGACTGAAGCATTACGGAGACATTAAGCTTGATACAGGTCTGCCGGAAGAGACAGAAGATCCTGAAGAAATCATTGAGGATGATGTTGTTCTGATGGAAGAGGACGACCTGATTGGAGAGGATGTTCCGGATGAGCCGGAGGATGACATCATGGAATCCGGGGAAGAAGATTTATCTGAGGATTTGTCCGAAGATGAGACAGATTCCACAGAGGAATAAAAAGAATATCAGAAGTGATAAATAATCCAGGAAAGCTGCAGACGAAACTCTGCGGCTTTCTTTTTTTCTGTTCCCTTTCAGGATAAAATTGTATTTATTAAGATTGTATGAAAAATTCTGGAAGAAAATCGAAAAATACAGACAGCGGTAAAATGCCGTGATATAATGAGGTCACTTAAACATACGGAATATAGAAGAGTACAAAAAGATAAAAGGGTAAAGGGGGGAGTTCAGAATGGAAAAACAGCTTCCGGTTTCAGTGTGGCCGGAATGGCAGATCATTGAGAAGATCGGCGAAGGCTCTTTTGGAAAGGTCTATAAGGCCCAGCGTACTGAACAGGGAAAGTCGTTTTATTCAGCCATTAAGGTGATCACGATACCTTCCAGTCAGGGCGAGCTGAGCAGCGTCCGTTCTGAGATTCCCGACGAAAAATCCGTAAAGGAATATTTCTACAGCTTTGTGGAGGACTGTATACAGGAAGTCAGTACGATGGAATATTTCCGGGGAAACTCCCATGTGGTCGCCGTTGAGGACTATAAGGTGGTGGAGTATCTGGATGATATCGGATGGGATATTTATATCCGTATGGAGTATCTCACAAGCTTTCTCGATTACTGTGCGGGAAAAGCCCTGACAGAGGAGGAGGTCATTCATCTGGGCATTGATCTCTGCCGTGCTTTGGAGTATTGCCAGAAGCAGAGTATCATCCACCGGGACATTAAGCCGGAAAATATTTTTGTATCCAGGTTCGGGGAGTTTAAGCTGGGAGACTTCGGTATTGCCAGGGAGCTGGACCGGAGTGCCAGCGGCCTTTCCAAAAAAGGAACCTTTTCCTATATGGCGCCCGAGATGTACAAGGGGGAGGCTTATGACAGCAGGGTTGATATTTATTCTCTTGGAATCGTGCTGTACAAGCTGAGAAATCATAACCGGATTCCTTTTATTAATCTGGAAAAGCAGCTTATTACATACAGAGACAAGGAAAACGCTCTCACAAGGAGAATGTCGGGGGAGGAGCTTCCCTATCCTGTGGACGCGGGAGAGGGACTGGCCGCTGTGATCCTGAAGGCCTGCGCCTATAACCGGGAGGACAGGTATGAGACTGCGGAGGAATTCCGGGAAGCTCTGGAAGCTCTGAAATACCGCAGGGAGGAAAAGTCTTTCCGCGCTCCGCGCCGGAGAGAGCCGGGAAAGGGCGAACATTCCGGAACAAAAGCAAAGGCTCCGGCCAGAAATACCGGACGCTCTGAAACAGGAAGGAGCCGGGAGAAGTCAGAGGATCCCCGTACGGTCCGCCGCCTGGAGAAGGTTTCCTCCTCCGCCCGGACAAAGGACAAAAACCAGAAGCTTCCCAGATCTGCATCAAATTCCCGGAAGAAAAAAAGGAAGATTGTTTTCGATCCTCTGGTTGCCGCTGTTATTGTAATGTTTGCCGCGGTATGCGTGATCGTTGGGGTGTTTATCTGGCTTGTCAGGGAAAACGCTGAGCTGCAGCGCCTGAAACAGTCTGTGACAGAAACCGTACAGTCGGCGGAAAACAAACAGCTTCAGGATACCCTTGAGACGATTCAAGAGCAGGCTACATGGATCACGGATAATTTGAATAATTATAACTGGATCGGTTCCGAACAGGAAGGAAAAATAAGTTATCTTGATCAGGACGGACAGGTCATGAAGGTGCTGGTCTATCCAAGTCTATCAGAGGACGGATATTACGAGGAATATTATTACTGGAACGGTGAATTGTTCTTTGCTTATATATGGGCGGATCACAACTGCATTCCTGAACTTGAAGAGGACGAATTAAAGATCAACTTTTACTACTATGAGGACGGAAGTCTCATCCGGTGGATCGATGATAAAAACGTCTGTCACGACGGTGAAAAGGATAATAAGGAATATATAAGCCGCGAGGAGAAGTACTGGAATCAGGCGGCAGAATTTGAGAAGGAACTGGGTGCGGTCTCGGAAGAAAGGACAGAGGATGGCGTATCAGATTGAGTATGCGTATTCGTGCCATGTAGGCAAGGTGCGCAATAATAATGAAGATAATTTCTGGTGCTGCGGCGAGATGCTCGCCGCGGAGAATCAGGGAATAGATCATATTCGGACAGGGTGCGTTCTCCAGTCGGAATTTCCTCTTCTGGCCGTATTCGACGGTATGGGAGGAGAGAGCTGCGGGGAGATGGCGTCCTATCTGGCAGCCCGGTCCTGTGGGGAATTTTACTGGAAAAACAAGCGCCGGCTCAGAGAGGCTCCGGAGGCTTTCCTGGAAGATATGTGCCTGCAGATGAACCGCGCTGTATGCGGTTACAGCAGTGAGAACAAGATCCAGAGCATGGGTACTACGGCTGCGCTTATTGTTTTTGGAAAAGACGCGGTGTACGGCTGCAATTTAGGAGACAGCCGGATCTATCAGTCCAGAGACGGGCAGTTCCGGCAGATTTCCATAGATCATGTGCTGGGAGGCGGACTGTTCCGGAAATCTCCGCTTACCCAGTTTGTGGGAATACCGGAGGAGCATATGACACTGGAGCCTTCTATTGTGCGGGAAGCCAGCGAGGAGGGGATACGCTATCTGATCTGTTCCGACGGCGTTACGGATATGCTTACGGACGGTGAGATCGCGGATATTCTTACAAGAGAGATTCCGGTGGAGGAAACGGTGGAAATTCTTTTGGACCGGGCCCTCAAAAAAGGCGGAAGAGATAACGCGACGATCGTACTGTGCGAGGTTAAGAAAAAAAAGAGATACAGTCTGAAAGGGCTGCTGGACAGAATAATGAGAAGAGACGGGGGTGACGCGGGATGAATAACCGGATGCAGGATCTGGACTTTGAACAGACAGTAGCGTTTGATACAGTGAAGGATTTCGAGTTTACCCGCAAGGCGGTTCAGAGGTTTCGCCAGGTAGTCAGCCTGGAGGGGTTTGAGGATGAAGACGCGGATGTGATCTTTCATTATCTCTATAAAGAAATGGAGCTTGTCTCCTTCGGAGATCACCTGAAGCGGTACATCTATGAGAGGGCCGGACTTGAAGAGCCTTACGGAGAGGTTACTCAGGATATTTACCGGGATATCGTGGTGGAATCCTTCCATGAAACATGCACGCCGAAATCCATGAATCCTACCTCCACAAAGCTTACATCCCTGGTGAACAACTGGCTTACCCAGGCCTCTGTGAAAAGAGAAACAGTTTTTCTTCTTGGGTTCGGACTCCGCATGAGCGCGGATGATGTGTCGGATTTTCTTACCCGTGTGCTCCGGGAGCAGGATTTTGATTTTCATAATCCCGAGGAGGTTATATACTGGTACTGTTATTTCCGGCAGCTTGGCTATCACAAGGCTGAAGAATACAAACAGAAATACGGCGAGCTTGAACCTGATGAGAACTATAGGGAGGCGTCCCGGGTATATTCCGGAGGGCTGTGTCTTGACACAGAGGAGAAGCTGTTTCAGTATCTGGCTTATCTGAAGGCCGGGAGGGACGATCCGATGTCTGAGAAAAGCCAGGCCTTTCAGGAGTTTGTGCGCCTTCTTGGCAGAGCGAAGCAGATCATTGCCGCTATGTACCAGGGGGACGAGGAGGAGAAGGACAGGAATAAGATCTGGAGCGTGGAGGATATCAGTGATTCGGATGTAGAAAAGGTGATCTGCAGCGGGATCCCCGTCAACAAGATGGGCAACCTCAAAAAGATGTCGGCCTCTATCCTGGCGAAGCATTTCAGCCAGAAGCGTTTCAGCCGGCAGCGGATCAACAGCATCATGAACCACAAATTTCCTGTGGAGCGTTTTGATCTGATCACCCTGGAGTTTTTTATTGTTTCTCAGGAGATGCAGGATGAAGACCCTTACAACAGATATAAATATTTCCTGGATGAAATTCAGGGCATCCTGCACAGGTGCGGAATGAGCGAGATTTACATAGTGAACCCTTACGAGTGCTTTTTGCTCATGTGCCTTCTGACCGACTGTCCTCTGGCTGTGTTCGCGGATATCTGGGAGATGTCCTACGGGGAATCCCACAATACAGAAAAAAAATAAATCCAATACTCCAATGCAGAAAAACGGCTTCCGTCTGAAATGGCGGGAGCTTTTTCTGCTTTTTTCGTTCTGAAAAAAATACAAAAGAATTTAGCATTTTACTTGATTAAAGAGGAAAAGGGTGATATAATTCTTGCATGTTTGACAGGTGGAGACACTTGTCTTTGATATGGGAACAGGAAAAGGAGGAGTTCTATTATGAAGAAAAAAATATTATCTGTAATCCTGACCGCAGTCATGACTGTGGCCTGCGCGGCTCCCGTAATGGCGGCTGAGACAGTGAAGATCGGCGTTTACGAGCCCGCGTCCGGAGACAATGGAGCAGGCGGAAAGCAGGAGACGCTGGGAATTCAGTATGCGAACCAGGTGCAGCCTACGGTTGAGATCGACGGCACAGAATATGAAGTGGAGCTGGATATCGTGGATAATCAGTCCTCCAACGACAAAGGACCGTCCGCGGCGTCTCAGCTTGTCAGCGACGGCGTATCCATTGTTCTTGGATCCTACGGATCCGGCGTATCTATCGCGGCTTCCGATATTTTCAAGGACGCAGGTGTTCCGGCCCTTGGCGTGACCTGTACGAATCCCCAGATCACTCTTGGAAATACACATTATTTCCGGATCTGCTTCCTGGATCCCTTCCAGGGCACCGTACTTGCCAACTTTGCCAACGATAATTTCGAGGCGAAGAAAGCTTACGTTCTGACGAAGCTCGGCGACGACTATTCCGCAGGTCTGGGACATTATTTTACACAGGCTTTTGAGGAGCTTGGAGGAGAAGTGGTAGCGGAGACCTTCCCGGAAGGAAACAGTGACTTTACATCCTACATCACCTCCGCGAAAAACGCGGGAGCAGAAGTATTCTTCGCGCCGGTGTCCACAGAGGCCGCCGCTCTTATCATCGAGCAGGCAGCGGCTCAGGGCCTGGGAATGCCGATCATGGCGGGCGATACCTGGGATTCCAACGTAATCCTGAACGCAGCGAAAGGCAAAGACGTAGAAATTTATGTAACGACCTTCTATCAGGAAGGCGGTAATCAGGAATTTGACGAAGGCATCAAGGAGTACATCAATTCCGATTCCACAGCAAAGGCCAACAACGGAGGAGACGATACAGTCGCAGCCGTTTCCGCAATGGGATATGACGCATATTTTGTAGCTCTTGAGGCTCTGAAGGCAGCCGGTTCCACAGATCCTGCAGATGTCATGGAAGCTCTCTGGGGCGTTGAGTACACAGGCGTAACCGGAGAGATCGCCTTCGATCAGGAAAATGGCGACGCACTTCGCGACACAGCGTATGTGAAGGTTGCGAATACAGAAACCGGCGCTTGGGATTTCGTGGCAGAACAGGGTGTATAACAACCTGTCTGACCCTGAATAAGTGAGACACAGCGGGGCGGGGATATCCCGCCTCGCAATGCGTTTTCAGATGGGAGGATTTTCATGGATTTTTTCAGCAGAAATATACCGTATCTGCTTGCGGGTATTTCCGTGGGCGGCCAGTATGCCCTGATCGCGATCGGCTATACCATGGTATACGGTATTCTACGACTTATTAACTTTGCTCATGGGGACATCTTTATGGTGGCGGGACTCATTATGGTTTATGCCTGCGCAAGTATGCCCATGTATGTGGCCATTCCTCTTGTGATCGTGGCGACGGTCATCATCGGCTTCCTGATCGAACGGGTGGCTTATAAACCGCTCCGTCAGGCGCCCCGTATGTCCGTTATGATCTCGGCTATCGGCGTCTCTTACCTGCTCCAGAATCTGGCCCTTTATGTGACCGGCGGACTTGCGCAGCAGTATCCGGCGATTCCCTGGGTCAGCGACAGCATCACTCTGTTCGGTGCCAGCACAAAGCGGGTGACGGTGATCACTCCGGTTCTTACGTTAGTGCTTGTGTTCGCTCTGGTAGCGCTGATCAAATATACCAAGATCGGCATGGCCATGCGCGCGGCGTCGAAGGATTTTGAAACCTCTCAGCTTATGGGGATCAAGATCAATTCCGTCATCAGTACCACGTTTATCATCGGATCGTTTCTGGCGGCCGTGGGAAGCCTTCTGTATTTTACAAACTACACGGGCGTTGTTCCCACATCCGGCGCCATGCCAGGACTGAAGGCGTTCGTCGCCGCGGTATTCGGCGGCATTGGCTCCATTCCCGGCGCTGTGATCGGAGCGTTTATCATTGGTATCTGCGAGAATATCATCAAGGGCCTCGGCTGGACCACCTTCTCAGACGCGTTCACCTTCGTGCTTTTGATTCTTATTCTGATCGTGAAGCCCACCGGCCTGTTCGGTGAAAAGGCAACAGACAAAGTATAAGGAGGCGATGTTATGACAAAGAAGAAAGAAACAATCATAAACGTTGCCTGTATTGTAGCGCTTCTGGTTGTCCTGTTCGTGATGGAGCGGATGCTTCCCTCCACCAGCATGATTTTTACAGTTTTGAAAAAGGGAGCGATTTATGCTCTGGTCGCAGTTTCCATGAACCTGCTGAATGGATTTACCGGGCTGTTTTCTCTGGGCCAGGCAGGATTTATGCTTCTGGGCGCTTATACATACGGTATTCTCACCATTCCCGCGGAGGACCGCGCGAATGTGTTTATGTATTATGACGGCGGTATCGTTCAGTTCGCGGTTCCCGTGTTCGTTGGTATTCTGGCGGCAGGCGTGGTCGCGGCGATTTTTGCTTATCTGATCGGACTTCCGGTTCTGCGTCTGAAGAGCGACTATCTGGCAATCGCCACGCTGGGATTCGCAGAGATCATCCGCGCGTTTTTCCAGTGGGATAAGCTCGGACCCCTTACAAACGGTTCCAACCTTCTCAGAAGCTATCCTGCTTTTAAGAGCGTACTGTTTCCATTTGTGGTTTCCGGTATCTGCATCGCGGTGATCGTGATGATGATCAATTCCACCTACGGACGCGCCTTTAAGGCTATCCGGGACGATGAGATCGCGGCGGAGGCCATGGGAATTAACCTGGCTCATCACAAGAAGATCGCTTTTGTGGTAAGTTCCTTTTTCGCGGGGATTTCGGGAGCTCTTCTGGCGATGTACCAGACGACCATCCAGGCTTCTATGTTTAAATCCGCTATGACCTATGAGATCCTTCTCATTGTGGTAATCGGCGGGATCGGCTCCATTACCGGAAGCTGCATCAGTTCCTTTTTGTTTATAGCGCTGTCTGAATGGATCCTGCGTTTCCTGGACAACGATACCTACATCGGGGATTTCCATGTACCGTTTCTGCGGGCTGGATTCCGAATGGTCGTGTTCTCCGTTGTGATCATGATCGTGGTGCTGTTTTTCCGGAAGGGAATCATGGGCGATAAAGAATTTTCCGTGCGGGGTATCTATAATTTCTTTACAGGAAGATCAAAAAAGAAAACGTCTCAGGAGGTGAAGCCAAATGAGTGAAAGTGTTTTAAAAGTGGAAAATGTCACCATGCAGTTTGGCGGAGTCCTTGCTGTTGACAATATGAACATTGAAGTAAATAAAGGGGAGATCGTTTCTCTGATCGGCCCCAACGGCGCTGGAAAGACGACGGCGTTCAATGTCATTACCGGCGTGTACGCCCCCACAAACGGGGCCGTATATTTCAACGGAAACCGGATTATAGAGAACCATCCCCAGGGTAAAATGAAAAAGCTGTACCAGGGCGAGAACAACGGACGTTACAGTCACGCCGTCGCGCCTACCCCGGACAAGATCACCAAGCTCGGCATTGCAAGAACTTTTCAGAATATCCGTCTTTTTAAAAGCCAGACAGTGTTCGACAATATCCTTATTGCCAAGCATCTGCGCAGGACCAGCAATCTTTTTACCGCGACCTTCCATCTGAATGGAAAAGAGGAGGCGCAGATGCGCCGCGAGACGGAAGAGCTTCTTCATATTCTGGAGCTGGACGACGTGCGGAATGAACTGGCGACCTCTCTCCCCTACGGAAAGCAGCGCCGCCTGGAGATTGCCCGGGCGCTCGCCACAAAACCGGAGCTTCTGCTTCTGGATGAGCCGGCGGCCGGAATGAATCCCCAGGAGACAGATGAGCTGACCGCGTTCATCGGCAGGATCCGCGATGAATTCGGCCTGACGATCTTTATGATCGAGCATCATATGGATCTGGTTATGGAGATTTCCGACAGGATTTATGTTCTGGATTTCGGAAAACCTATCGCGGAGGGAACTCCGGAGGAAATTCAGAATAATCCGAGGGTAATTGAAGCATATCTGGGAGGTGCCGTAGATGAGTAACATATTGGAAGTAAAAGATCTGAGTGTGTCTTACGGCGGGATCAAGGCCGTGAAGGGGATCAGCTTTGAGGTGCCGAAAGGCGAGGTTGTGACGCTGATCGGCGCCAACGGAGCCGGAAAAAGTTCTACGCTGCGTTCTATCGTAGGGCTTGTGAAGCCTGCGGGCGGAAGCATTCTTTTAAACGGCGAGGAAATCGCGGGGAAAGCGCCGGAACAGATCGTGAAAAAGGGAATCACTCTGGTTCCTGAGGGAAGAAGGGTTTTCGCGGATCTGACAGTGCTGGAAAACCTGAAGATCGGCGCATATATGCGAAAGGATCATCTGGACGAGGATATCCGCTGGTGCTATGATCTGTTTCCGAGACTGAAAGAGCGGCACTGGCAGCTTGCCGGAACGCTTTCAGGAGGCGAACAGCAGATGCTCGCCATTGCCCGGGCGCTTATGAGCCGGCCGCAGATCATCATGATGGACGAACCGTCCCTGGGCCTGGCGCCTATCATTGTGCAGGGCGTATTCGATATTATCCGTGAGATCAACAAGCAGGGCGTGACGATCCTTCTTGTAGAGCAAAATGCGAATATGGCTCTTCACGCCGCCCATCACGGCTGTGTAATGGAGACCGGAGCCATCACCCTGAAGGGAACCGGAGCAGAGCTTGCGGCCAATGAGGATGTAAAGGCTGCGTACCTCGGAAAAGCCAGAAACAAAAAATGAAAAGGATATACCCAGCCCGGTTTCGCAGACCGGGCTGTTTTTCTGCAGCAGCGTCAGCACAGTAAGCACGCAGTGCGGTTTTACGAATGACGAGGGCTGAACTGCTGTGAGCTTTCTTATAAAATTCGGAAAAACACCTTGACAGGCGCATTTTTACGGGATATAATGAGCAGGCGTGCAGTGAAATGCAGTTTTTTTTGTGCGCATAAATCTGACAATAGCAACCGCGAAGCCCCGTGGGAACCCACGGAGAAATGAAATCGGGAGGTGAAATGGAATGCCAACATTCAATCAGTTAGTAAGAAAAGGACGTCAGACCACTGTAAAGAAATCTACAGCACCGGCTCTGCAGAGAACATTCAACTCTTTAAGAAAGAAAGCAGTAGAACAGTCTGCACCGCAGAAACGTGGCGTTTGTACAGCAGTTAAGACTGCTACCCCTAAAAAACCTAACTCTGCTCTTAGAAAGATCGCCAGAGTTCGTCTTTCCAACGGTATCGAGGTAACAAGCTATATTCCAGGAGAGGGTCACAACCTTCAGGAGCACAGCGTTGTTCTGATCCGTGGCGGAAGAGTTAAGGACCTGCCAGGTACCAGATATCACATCATCAGAGGTACACTGGATACTGCAGGCGTAGCCAACAGAAAACAGGCCCGCTCCAAATACGGCGCTAAGAGACCTAAGAAGAAGTAATTTCGCAGCGAAGCGGAGAAATTACTGATACTTCTCGATTACGGAGTAATTGAGAAGGTTCCAGTAAAGCAGCATAGCGGCAAAATTATTGATACTTCTCGATCGCGAAGCGATTGAGAAGGTTCCCGTCCTGCTGAAGCGCAGGGAAAATAGAAGGGATTCAATCTCGATTACGAAGTAATTGAGAAGGTTCCCGTCCTGCTGAAGGGCATATTGCCGCGGCAGAGGGACATATTTCTAATCAATCGAAAATTCACCATTAGCTATAAATTTTGTACGGTATTCCATATACCCTGTCGGTTGCGGGTTAAATATAGGACTTTACCAGTGCGAACACCTTAGTTTTTGAAGTGAGTACCGATGATATAATCAAAATGATTAAGGAGGGAAGTAACGTGCCACGTAAAGGACATACTCAGAAAAGAGACGTTCTGGCTGATCCGGTGTACAATAATAAAGTGGTTACCAAGCTTATCAACAACATTATGTTAGATGGTAAGAAGGGCGTCGCTCAGAAAATTGTATACGGCGCATTCGCCAGAGTAGAAGAAAAAGCTGGCAAGCCAGCAATCGAAGTATTCGAAGAAGCAATGAACAACATCATGCCTCTTCTGGAAGTAAAAGCAAGACGTATCGGCGGTGCTACTTACCAGGTTCCCATCGAGGTAAGAGCGGACAGACGTCAGGCGCTGGCTCTTCGCTGGCTCACCGCATATTCTCGTAAAAGAGGCGAGAAGACTATGGAGGAGAGACTTGCAAACGAGCTTCTGGATGCAATGAACAACACAGGCGCATCTGTTAAGAAGAAAGAAGACATGCACAAGATGGCTGAGGCAAACAAAGCGTTTGCTCACTATCGTTTCTAATCAAGGAGGAAATCCAATTGGCTGGAAAACAAGGCAGAGAATATCCGCTTGAGAGAACCAGAAACATTGGTATCATGGCTCATATCGATGCGGGTAAGACCACTCTTACAGAACGTATTCTTTATTATACAGGTGTCAACTATAAGATCGGCGATACTCATGAGGGTACCGCGACCATGGACTGGATGGAGCAGGAGCAGGAAAGAGGTATCACCATCACTTCCGCAGCTACAACCTGTCACTGGACTCTGCAGGAAAACTGCAAGGCAAAGCCGGGTGCTCTGGAGCATCGTATCAATATTATCGATACACCAGGACACGTAGACTTTACTGTAGAGGTTGAGCGTTCTCTCCGTGTACTGGACGGCGCCGTAGGCGTTTTCTGTGCGAAGGGCGGCGTTGAGCCACAGTCCGAAAATGTATGGCGTCAGGCTGACACCTACAATGTACCCCGTATGGCGTTCATCAATAAGATGGATATCCTGGGTGCGAACTTTTATAACGCAGTAGATCAGATCAAGACCCGTCTGGGCAAAAACGCGATCTGCTTACAGCTTCCGATCGGAAAGGAAGATGAGTTCAAGGGAATCATCGACCTGTTCGAAATGAAAGCTTATATCTATAATGACGACAAGGGCGAGGACATCTCCATTGTTGATATTCCGGAAGATATGAAGGACGACGCGGAGCTTTATCATACAGAGCTTGTTGAGAAGATCTGCGAGCTGGACGACGATCTGATGATGGAATATCTGGAAGGTGAAGAGCCCAGCGTGGACAGAATGAAAGCTGTTCTCCGCAAGGCTACCTGCGAATGTGCGGCAGTGCCGGTTTGCTGCGGCAGCGCTTACAGAAACAAAGGTGTTCAGAAGCTTCTGGACGCAGTTCTGGAGTATATGCCCGCGCCTACAGACATTCCGCCTATCGAAGGCGTTGACCTGGAAGGCAACGCGATCGTGAGACATTCTTCTGACGAAGAACCTTTCTCAGCTCTTGCCTTCAAGATCATGACAGACCCATTCGTTGGAAAACTGGCATATTTCCGTGTGTATTCCGGTACAATGAACTCCGGTTCTTACGTGCTGAATGCTACAAAGGATAAGAAGGAACGTGTCGGACGTATTCTTCAGATGCACGCGAACAAACGTATGGAGCTGGACAAGGTATATTCCGGCGATATCGCTGCGGCTATCGGTTTCAAATTCACTACAACCGGTGATACCATCTGCGACGATCAGCATCCGGTAATCCTTGAGTCCATGGAATTCCCGGAACCGGTTATTGAGCTCGCGATCGAGCCCAAGACAAAAGCCGGCCAGGGCAAACTGGGCGAGGCTCTTGCGAAGCTTGCAGAGGAAGACCCGACCTTCCGCGCTCATACAAATCAGGAAACAGGACAGACCATTATCGCAGGTATGGGTGAGCTTCATCTGGAGATCATCGTTGACCGTCTGCTTCGTGAATTCAAGGTAGAGGCTAACGTAGGAGCTCCTCAGGTTGCTTATAAAGAGACCATCACCAAGGCTGTTGATGTAGACAGCAAGTACGCGAAACAGTCCGGCGGTCGTGGACAGTACGGTCATTGTAAAGTTAAATTCGAGCCTATGGACGCCAACGGAGAAGAACTGTACAAGTTCGAGTCTACCGTTGTGGGCGGTGCTATTCCGAAGGAATACATCCCGGCAGTCGGCGAAGGTATCGAGGAAGCTATGAAGGCCGGTACTCTCGGCGGATATCCGGTTGTCGGCGTATACGCAAACGTATATGACGGTTCTTACCATGAAGTCGACTCTTCTGAGATGGCATTCCACATTGCAGGATCTCTTGCGTTTAAGGATGCTATGCAGAAAGCGTCTCCGATCCTTCTTGAGCCGATCATGCGAGTGGAAGTTACAACACCGGAAGATTACATGGGTGATGTAATCGGTGATATCAACTCCCGCCGCGGACGTATCGAGGGTATGGACGATATCGGCGGAGGCAAAATGATCCGCGGATATGTTCCGCTTTCCGAGATGTTCGGATATGCTACAGACCTTCGTTCCAGAACTCAGGGACGTGGTAACTACTCCATGTTCTTTGAGAAATACGAGCCGGTTCCGAAGAACGTACAGGAAAAGATCCTTTCCAAGAAGGACTGATCTGTAAACGATAATAAAAAGCTTGCAAATATCCTTGGTTTGCAATATAATCAAGGATAGCAAGTTTATTTTGAAAAATATGCTCTGAAAGAAAGAGCCAAGTTTTAAGGAGGACATTTTAAAATGGCAAAGGCTAAGTTTGAAAGAACAAAACCGCATTGTAACATCGGTACCATTGGACACGTTGACCATGGTAAAACAACTTTAACTGCTGCAATTACAAAAGTTCTGTCTGAAAGAGTTGCTGGTAACACAGCTACAGATTTCGAGAACATCGATAAAGCTCCGGAAGAAAGAGAGCGTGGTATCACAATCTCTACTGCACACGTTGAGTATGAAACAGAGCACAGACATTATGCACACGTTGACTGCCCAGGACATGCCGACTACGTTAAGAACATGATCACTGGTGCTGCTCAGATGGACGGCGCTATCCTTGTTGTTGCTGCTACAGACGGTGTTATGGCTCAGACAAAAGAGCATATCCTTCTTTCCCGTCAGGTAGGCGTTCCTTACATCGTTGTATTCATGAACAAATGTGATATGGTTGACGATGAGGAGCTGCTTGAGCTGGTAGAGATGGAGATCCGTGAGCTTCTTTCCGAGTATGACTTCCCGGGCGATGACATTCCGGTTATCCAGGGATCCGCTCTGAAAGCTCTGGAAGATCCGAGCAGCGAGTGGGGCGACAAGATCATGGAGCTCATGAACGCAGTTGATGAATACATTCCGGATCCGCAGCGTGACACTGACAAGCCGTTCGTTATGCCTGTAGAGGACGTATTCTCCATCACAGGACGTGGTACAGTTGCTACTGGTAGAGTAGAGGCTGGTGTTCTTCACGTATCTGAGGAAGTTGAGATCGTTGGTATCAAAGAAGAGACACGTAAAGTAGTTGTAACCGGTATCGAGATGTTCCGTAAGCTTCTTGACGAGGCTCAGGCTGGTGATAACATCGGTGCGCTTCTTCGTGGTGTTCAGAGAAACGAGATCGAAAGAGGACAGGTTCTTGCTAAACCGGGAACCATTACCTGCCACACAAAATTTACCGCTCAGGTATACGTTCTGACAAAGGACGAGGGTGGCCGTCATACACCGTTCTTCAACAACTATCGTCCGCAGTTCTACTTCAGAACAACAGACGTTACTGGTGTGATCACTCTTCCGGAAGGAACAGAAATGTGCATGCCTGGCGATAACATCGAAATGACAATCGAGCTGATCCACCCGATCGCTATGGGACAGGGTCTTACCTTCGCTATCCGTGAGGGCGGACGTACTGTAGGATCAGGCCGTG
>DSLMC04103__coassemble_281_pt1 | contig 66061 bp, 62 predicted proteins | sample DSLMC04103__metabat2_high_PE_018 | metagenome-assembled genome bin DSLMC04103 | reverse complement strand
ATCCTGCATAAAAAATGGGAGTTTATTGCGAAAAGTTTTTATTCTTTACTGCTGTCCCATTCTCTCAGGTCTGCCCGACGCAAAGCGTAATAAAAAACACTTTTTCAGCTCCTGCGGCCTTCAGACAGGACGCCGCGGCGTCCACAGTGCTCCCTGTTGTAAATACGTCGTCAACAACCAGCACCGTCAGCCCTGTCAGCTTCTCCTCCGCCCGAAAGGCGCTGCGCAGGTTCCGTTTTCTGCCGGCCGCGTCCAGTTTTTTCTGGGACTTCGTATCGCGGACCTTTTTGAGGATCTCCTCCGCCACAGGGATATGAAGCTCTTCTTCGATCTGCCGGGCAAGATATCCCGACTGATTGAAGCCGCGCATCCGGAGCTTTCTTCTGTGCAGCGGAACCGGAACGATCACATCAGGCTTCCACCTCCGTATTTCCATTCCTCCGTACCTGCACATGGCCCGCCCGTAATACTCCGCGTATTCTCTGCGTCCGTAATATTTATAGAGGATCAGGGATTTTCTCATTTTATTGTCATAGAGAAAAATTCCTCTTCCGCGGTCAAAGCTTCTTTTTGTTCCCAGACAGGTCTTACAGTATTCTTCCTCCGGTTTTACCGGCTTTCCGCATTTCAGGCAGTAGTTCTCCAGTACAGGGTGAAAGCCCCCTTCGCACTCCGGACACAGAAACGTTCTCTGGTCTTTCAGGATGCCGTGGCATACGGGGCATCTTCTGGGATACAGTATATCCGGAAGCATCCGGAATATTTTTATACTTTTCTTCAAAAGCCGTCCTTTCTCCCCGATGAGAAGCTGTCCGTCTCAGTTTTCCCCGCGCCGCGAAATGACGGAAGGCGGCGCGGTATTTTTTACAGCTCCTCCTGAAGCCTCAGGTCAAGAGAGCTGTACCGCATCTGCTGCTTTTCATTTTTGATCATTTCTCTGAAGGTATCCTCGCTTCCCACGATCGTCACACATTTACGGGCTCTTGTGACGGCCGTGTAGAGAAGGTTTCTGTTGAGGAGCATGCGCGGGCCGGAAAGAAGGGGCATGACTACCGCGGGATATTCGGAGCCCTGAGATTTATGTATGGTAACGGCATAGGCCAGCTCCAGCTCTTCCAGCTGCTTGAAGGAATATTCCGCCCAGCGGCCGTCCTCAAATTCCACTTCCGCTGTCTCCGCGAATTCATTGAGGGATTTCAGAATTCCTGTATCCCCGTTGAACACTCCCACGCCTTTTTCCACAGGAATATTGTATTTTCCGCGTATTTCCCACTCAAGCTGGTAATTATTTTTTATCTGCATCACCTTGTCGCCCTCCCGGAAAAGGCCCTGTCCGTATTCCCGTTCCTTCTTGGCCGCATCCGGAGGATTCAGATAACGCTGGAGGATCTGATTCAGTCTTTCCACCCCCAGCAGGCCCTTGCGCATAGGAGTAAGCACCTGAATATCAAAGGGCTTCGCTTCCACGTAAGGCGGCAGCTTCTCCTGGATCAGAGCGATCAGCACACGGATGATCACGTCCGCGTTCTGCCGTTTCAGGAAGAAAAAGTCTCTGCTTTTATTATCCAGAACCACCTGTTCCCCTCTGTTGATCTTATGCGCGTTTACCACAATGTCGCTCTCTGAGGCCTGACGGAAGATCTTCTTCAGCTCCACTACCGGGAACATACCGCTCCGGATAATATCTCTCAGGACATTCCCCGGCCCCACGCTGGGAAGCTGGTTCTCATCGCCCACAAGAATCAGGCGGGTACCCGCCGTCACTGCCAGAAGGAGGGAATGCATCAGATGAATGTCTACCATGGACATCTCGTCAATGATTACAGCATCCGCCTCCAGCGGATTATCAGCGTTTCTCTCAAAGTGGACCTCACGGTTTTCCCTCTCGTCCTCCGGCAGACCGCTCAGCTCCAGAAGCCGGTGTATCGTCTGGGCTTCATACCCGGTGGCCTCCGTCATACGCTTGGCGGCTCTGCCCGTCGGCGCCGCAAGCCGCAGATCCATACCCTCGCCTTCAAAAAAGCGTATGATCGCGTTGATGGTAGTTGTTTTTCCGGTTCCAGGGCCTCCCGTCAGGATAAAAAGACCGTGGGAGGCAGCTTCTGTCACCGCCTTTTTCTGCATCTCGTCAAGAATCGTGCCCGTTTCCTTCTCAATCTGCGCGATCCGCCGCTGTACCAGATTTTCATCCTCAGGACAGATCACATTGAGTTCTCTCAGCATCCGGGCCGTATTCAGCTCCAGATAATAAAAACGGCTGGGGTAGACAAGAACACCCTCCTCCTTTTCCTTGAGGATGATCTTCCGGTCCATGGCAAGATCCATCAGATGCTTTTCCATATAGGATTCGTCTACGCCGAGAAGCTCCGACGCTCTGCGGAACAGCTCCTCCTTCGGAAGATATACATGTCCCTCCCCTGACGCCTGGAGTAAAGTATACATCATTCCGCTCCGGATCCTGTAATCTGAATCTGTGTGTATGCCGATACGGTAAGCGATCTCATCAGCGATCTTAAATCCTACGCCGCTGATGTCGTCCGCGAGCCTGTAGGGATTCTCCTGGAGGACACTGTATACAGAATCTCCATATTTCTGATAAATTTTTGCCCCCAGATTCAGAGAGATCCCGTATTTCTGGAGAAACATCATCGCCTTGCGCATATCCGCCTTTTCCGCCACCTGAGCGGCGATCTCACGGGCCTTTTTTTCACTGATCCCCTTGATCTCCGCAAGCCGTTCCGGCTCCTCCTCCACAATTCTGAGGGTATCCTCACCGAACCGGCGGACGATCCTCCCTGCCAGAGCGGCGCCGATACCTTTGATGGCGCCTGAGCCCAGGTACCGCTCCATTGCCAGGGAATCCTCCGGCATTTTTTCCACAAAAGAGGAGATCTGAAACTGTTTCCCGTAGACCGGATGACGGGTATATTCCCCCTGGGCCTCGATCGACGCTCCCTGTGTAATAACAGGAAAGGTTCCCACACAGGTCAGCTCCTCTTCGTCCTCCACCCCCTTCAGGGCGAGAACCGTATAGCCGTTTTCTTCATTTCTGAAAATAATATGATCAATATATCCGGTCACACATTCGCTCATAGCCTAGCTTCCTCCCGCATACCTGCGCCGCAGGTTATCCTTACCGTCTCCGGCAACAAACAGGGGACGCCCCTCCGGCGCCCCTTACCTGCAGCAGTTCACTTTTCTTCCATTCTTGCCATGACCTCGGCATATTTTCCGGTTCCCACCGCCACAACGCTCATTGCGTTCTGGACCGTCAGCGTACTGACTCCTGTCTTTTGTTCGATCAGGGTATCCATTCCCCGGAGAAGGGCTCCGCCGCCTGCCAGGACAATTCCTCTGTCCACAATGTCCGCGGCCAGCTCCGGCGGCGTTTTTTCCAGTACGCTGTGAACAGCATCCACGATCTGTCCTGTGGTGTCCTTCAAAGCCGCGCGGATTTCCTCTGAGGTCAGTTTTATAGTCTTTGGAAGTCCTGTGATCACATTCCTCCCCTTTACCTCCATGATTTGGGGATTGGCCTCTTCTACGGCGGTACCGATTTTTATTTTGATGGACTCCGCCGTATCCTCCCCGATAAACAGGCTGTGACTGCGGCGCGCATAGTTCATAATGGCCTGGTCAAAATTATCTCCCGCAGTCTTTATAGAGGCGGATACCACCACACCTCCAAGAGAGATCACCGCAATGTCCGTAGTTCCTCCTCCAATATCCACGATCAGATTGCCGAAGGGCTTCGTCACGTCCACGCCGGAGCCGATGGCGGCCGCGATGGGCTCCTCCACCAGAAACACTTCTCTGGCTCCCGCCTGATAAGTGGCCTCCTCCATAGCCCGCCGTTCAATCTCCGTACTGCCGCTGGGCACGCAGATACTGATCCTGGGCTTCCGGAAAGCCCTTCTTCCCATTGCCTTGGAGATAAAATGCTTCAGCATTTTCTCCATAACAATAAAGTCCACAATGGCCCCCTGGCGGATGGGACGGATCATTTCCATATTTGACGTAATATGCCCTGCCATCTGGCGGGCCTCCTCCCCGATGGCTCTGATCTTTTCTGTATCCTTGTCATAGACCACTACTGAAGGCTCCTGAAGCACAAGTCCTTTTCCAGTAGAATAAACCAGGCTGTTCCTGGTGCCAAGATCAATTCCAATATCGCTTGCCGGCATATAAGGCTCCTTTCCGCTGCGTTTTCTTTTATCTTAAATACTTTGCCACATATTGTCCAGTATAAGATTCCGGCACCGCCGCAATCTCCTCCGGCGTCCCCGTTGCGATCACCGTACCGCCCCGGTCGCCGCCTTCCGGTCCCATATCAATAATGTAATCGGCAGTCTTGATCACATCCAGGTTGTGTTCGATCACCACTACTGTGTTGCCTCCTTCCGTCAGACGCTTCAGGATATCCACCAGCTTATGGACGTCCGCGAAATGAAGGCCCGTAGTGGGCTCGTCCAGAATATAAATGGTTTTGCCCGTGCTTCTCCTGCTGAGCTCCGTGGCCAGCTTGATCCGCTGAGCCTCGCCTCCGGACAGCTCTGTGGAGGGCTGTCCCAGACGGATGTAGGAAAGCCCCACGTCATACAGGGTTTCGATTTTTTTGCGGATGGAGGGAATGTTTTCAAAAAATCCCAGAGCCTCCTCCACAGTCATATTCAAAACGTCATAGATGTTTTTGTCCTTATATTTCACCTCAAGGGTTTCACGGTTGTACCGTTTTCCCTTGCAGACCTCACAGGGCACATATACGTCGGATAAAAAGTGCATTTCTATTTTTATGATCCCGTCCCCGCTGCAGGCCTCGCACCGGCCGCCCTTTACGTTGAAGCTGAAGCGGCCCTTCTTATAGCCTCTTGCTTTGGCGTCCGCGGTGGAAGCGAACAGCTCCCTGATCTGGTCGAAAACCCCTGTGTATGTGGCCGGATTCGACCTGGGCGTCCGCCCGATGGGAGACTGGTCGATGCTGATCACCTTGTCAAGCTGATCCAGTCCCAGGATCTCCTTATGCTTTCCCGGGATGGTTCTCGCCCGATTCAGATCCCTCGCCAGCGTCTTATAAAGCACCTCGTTGATCAGAGAGCTTTTTCCCGAACCGCTGACGCCTGTCACACAGGTCATGATCCCAAGGGGAATATCTACATTCACCTGCTTCAGATTGTTTTCCGCGGCGCCCCTGATCCGGATCCAGCCGGCGGGCTCTCTCCTGGTCTCCGGTACCGGGATTTTCTTCTCCCCGCTTAAATATGCCCCTGTTACCGAATTTTTGTTTTTCATGAGATCCCCGGCGGTGCCGATGGCTACCAGCTCTCCTCCATGCTCTCCCGCTCCGGGGCCGATATCCACAACACAGTCCGCCGCACGCATGGTATCCTCGTCATGCTCTACCACGATCAGACTGTTTCCCAGATCGCGGAGCCGCATCAGGGCCCTAAGAAGCTTATCATTGTCTCTCTGGTGGAGACCGATGCTGGGCTCATCCAGAATATAGGCCACTCCCACCAGGCCGGATCCAATCTGTGTCGCCAGACGTATCCTCTGTGCCTCGCCTCCGGACAGGGTAGATGTGGCGCGGCCCAGGGACAGATAATCCAGTCCCACCTCCGCGAGGAATCCCACCCTTGCCCGGATCTCTTTGAGGATCTGCTTTCCGATCAGCTCCTGCTGCTCCGTCAGCGTAAGCTCATCCATAAACCTTTTCAGCTTCTCTATGGAAAGCGCGGTCAGCTCATAGATATTCTTTCCTCCCACCGTAACCGCGAGAGATTCCTTTTTCAGGCGCTGTCCCTTACAGGTCTTACAGGGAGTAATCCTCATAAAGGATTCATATTCCTGCTTCATGGCCTCTGATCCGGTCTCGCGGTAACGCTGCTCCACATTTTTGATAAGGCCGGGAAAAGCCACGTCATAAACGCCCTCTCCCCTCTGGCCTTTATAGTATACCTTTACCGAATGGCCGTTGGTTCCATGGAGCAGAATATCCTTGATTTCATCGGGATAGTCCTGAAAGGGCGTATCCAGGCTGAAATGATACTCTTTTGCCAGGGCGTCCAGGATCGCCCGGGTAAAGCTTCCTTTATCCGTGCAGGACTGCCATCCCATAACTGTGATGGCCCCCTGAAGGATGCTGAGGGATTTATCCGGGATCATCAGATCCTCGTCAAACTCCATTTTATATCCCAGACCGAAGCAGTCCGGGCAGGCTCCAAAGGGATTATTGAAGGAAAAGCTCCGGGGCTCGATCTCATCAATGCTGATCTGGCAGTCCGGGCAGGAAAAGCTCTGGCTGAAGGTAGTCACGTTTCCATCCATGGTATCTACCATCAGGAGACCGTCCGACAGCTCAAGAACAGTCTCGATAGAGTCCGACAGTCTCTTCTCGATCCCGGGCTTCACAACAAGACGGTCCACAATAATCTCTATATTGTGCTTGATATTTTTATCCAGCTTGATCTCCTCGGACAATTCATAAAGGCTTCCGTCTATCTGCACGCGGACGTACCCGCTTCTTCTGGCCTGATCCAGAAGCTTGGCGTGGGTTCCCTTCCGTCCCCGGACCACAGGAGCCAGAAGCTGTATCCTGGTTCTCTCCGGAAGCTCCATAATATGATCCACCATCTGATCTACGGTCTGCTTTTTGATCTCTTTTCCACATTTCGGACAGTGCGGGATCCCGATCCTCGCATACAGAAGGCGAAAATAATCATACACCTCCGTCACCGTGCCTACAGTGGAACGGGGGTTCCGGTTGGTGGATTTCTGATCAATGGAAATTGCCGGGGGAAGTCCCTCGATCATCTCCACATCCGGTTTTTCCATCTGTCCAAGAAATTGTCTCGCGTAGGAAGAAAGGGATTCCATATACCGCCTCTGGCCTTCCGCATAAATGGTGTCAAAGGCCAGGGAGGATTTTCCGGAACCGCTGACTCCTGTCAGCACCACAAACTGGTCCCTGGGAATATCCACGCTGAGATTCTTCAGATTATTTACATTTGCTCCGCGGATTTTAATAAATTTCCGACTCGTCGTCTGTTCCGTCATTTTTTCCTCCAATTATTGCGTCAGTAATCTGCACACTGCTGCAGCCTCTCCAAATCAACTCTGTATTTACCTAAATTTCCCGTTATTTGAAAATTGTATTCTTAAAATCAATCCTGCAGAAACTCTGCCAGTATATGATTGCTTACATGGATTCCTTTTCTTGTAAAGCGCCAGAAATCTCCATTTTGCTCCAGAAATCCCATTTTCCTGTATTTCTCCAGAACCTCCCCATAGATTTCCTCCGGGCTTTTGCCGAAGCTGCGCCGGAATTCTGCCCGGGAGATCCCCGCCGTCATGCGGAGCCCCAGAAACATAAATTCCTCCTGCCGGTCCTTCACGGTAAGGGGGGTATGTTCTCTGCGGATCCTCCAAGGGTCAGAGCTGTGCTTTAAATATGTTTCCATATTTCTTGTATTGCGGAAGCGGCTTTCCTCAAAAAGAGAGGACGCGCCCAGGCCCAGACCCAGATATTCTGTTCTCTTCCAGTATCCGGTATTATGGCGGCAGGCGTATCCCTTCCTGGCGTAATTGGATATCTCATATTGTCCGTACCCGTATTCCTTCAGCACGGCCGCCGTGTCCTCATACATCCGGTATTCCGTCTCCTCGTCAGGCAGCTCCAGCTCCCTTTCCGCAAAGGGCGTTCCAGGTTCCACGATCAGACTGTAAGCGGAAATATGTTCCGGTTCCAGTCCGGCCACGGTTCTTAGGCTGGAGATCCAGCTTTCACAGGTCTGACCGGGAATGGCGGACATCAGATCCACATTCAGATTCATAAAGCCCGCCTCTCTGGCCAGACGGAAGCTTTCCAGGAACTGACGGAAGGTATGGATCCTTCCCAGCGCCTCGAGCTCTCTGTCGTCTGCAGACTGCAGCCCCAGGCTGAGCCGGTTGATCCCCGCCTTCCGGTAACGGTTCAGCTTTTCCGCGGTCAGCGTGCCCGGGTTAGCTTCTATAGTGATCTCCGCGTCAGGGGAAAAAGAGAAAAGCTTCCTGAGAGTTTCCAGGATCCTCTCCATATCGGAAGCATCCAGAAGCGAGGGGGTTCCCCCGCCGATAAACAGAGATACGATCTCATGTCCGGCCCCGGTTCCCGCCGCACGAACGCCTTCCATCTCAGCCAGCAGGGCCCCGGTATATGCCTTCATTGTGCTTTCTCCGGCAGGGCCGGACAGGAAATCGCAGTAATCGCATTTTTTTACGCAAAAAGGGATGTGAACATACAGCTCTAATTTTTTATTGCTCATCTGTGTCCGAATCATCTCCTGAATCTGCCGGTTCCGCACTGTCCTCGGTTTCCTCTTCGCCGGAAACAGCTTCTTCCTCCGCGGACGTTCCTGTATCCTTGCCGCTACCTCCGGCTCCGCTTTCTGTAAGGTAGCTGTTCACCATCGTAATATCCCCATTGGTAACTACCGCGGATGGATCCACCTCCTCAGGAGCCAGCGTCGGGCTTGGTTCCGGTGTAATGCTGATCTCCAGCACCTGCTCTGACGCGGGATCTTTCTCCTTTTTGCCGCATCCGCAGCCTGCCAGGGATGCGCAGAGCAGCGCGGACACAGCCGCGGCACATATCATTTTTGTTCTTTTCATGGTTGCCTCAGCCTCCCTTCTGGTTTCCATTCATGTTTATTTCCGCAGGCGGCAAGCCGCACGCATGCCTGCGCCGGGGTCCAGGACTATTTATCGTCCAGCTTCAGGACGCTCATAAAGGCTTTCTGGGGTATTTCTACATTACCCACCTGGCGCATACGCTTCTTGCCCTCCTTCTGTTTTTCCAGAAGCTTCTTCTTACGGGTGATGTCGCCTCCGTAACATTTGGCCAGCACATCCTTCCGCATGGCTTTTACGGTCTCACGGGCAATGATCTTGCTTCCCACCGCCGCCTGGATAGGAATTTCGAAAAGCTGTCTCGGGATCTCCTCCTTCAGCTTCTCGCACATCCTCCTGCCCCGCTCGTAGGCGGTGTCGCCGTGAACGATAAAGGAAAGAGCGTCCACCTCTTCTCTGTTCACCAGAATATCCAGTTTCACAAGCTCGCTGCGCTCGTATCCGCAAAGCTCATAATCCAGGGACGCGTAGCCTCTGGATCTTGATTTCAGCGCGTCGAAGAAATCGTAGATGATCTCGTTCAGCGGCAGCCGGTATTTCAGAAGGGCTCTCGTCTCCTCCATATAATCCATGCCGATATACTGTCCCCGGCGCTCCTGGCACAGCTCCATGATGGCGCCGATATACTCGGTAGTCACCATGATCTCAGCGTTTACCATGGGCTCCTCCATATAATCGATCTCGGAAGGATCGGGAAGGTTGGTGGGGTTGGTGAGGTCAATGACCTCTCCGTCGGTCTTATATACTTTATAAATTACGCTGGGCGCCGTGGTCACAAGATCCAGATTATATTCCCGCTCCAGACGTTCCTGGATGATCTCCAGATGGAGCAGCCCCAGAAAGCCGCAGCGGAATCCAAAGCCCAGCGCCACGGAGGTCTCCGGCTCATAAAATAAGGAAGCGTCATTTAGCTGAAGCTTCTCCAACGCGTCTCTCAGATCGCCGTATTTCGCTCCGTCCGCCGGATAAAGGCCGCAGTATACCATGGGCTGCACTTTCTTATAGCCCGGCAGCGCCTCCGCGCAGGGTCGGGAATCCTCCGTTACAGTATCTCCCACACGGGTATCCCTCACATTTTTGATGCTGGCGGTGAAATATCCAACCATCCCCGCGGTCAGCTCCTCGCAGGGTATGAAACGGCCCGCGCCGAAATATCCCGCCTCTACCACCTCCGCGGTAAATCCGGTGGCCATCATCCTTACTGTCGTGCCTTTTTTGATGCGGCCGTCCATCAGGCGGCAGAAAACGATCACGCCCTTGTAGGAATCATATACAGAGTCAAAGATCAGAGCCTTCAGCGGCGCGTCGGGATCTCCCTCCGGAGCCGGGATCTTCTTCACGATCTGCTCCAGAACCTCCTCGATATTCACTCCGGTCTTGGCGGAAATCCGGGGAGCATCCTGGGCCTCCAGGCCGATCACATCCTCGATTTCATTGATCACTCTCTCAGGCTCCGCGCTGGGAAGATCGATTTTGTTGATCACCGGAAGAACGTCCAGATCATGATCCAGGGCAAGGTATACATTGGCGAGGGTCTGAGCCTCGATTCCCTGGGCGGCGTCCACCACCAGGATCGCTCCGTCGCAGGCCGCCAGGCTCCTGGACACCTCGTAGTTAAAGTCCACATGCCCCGGCGTATCTATCAGATTGAAAATATATTCTTCTCCGTCCCTGGCCTTGTAGATAATACGGACTGCCTGGGATTTGATAGTGATTCCTCTCTCTCTCTCCAGATCCATATTGTCCAGCACCTGAGACTGCATCTCCCTCTGGGTCAGCAGTCCTGTTTTTTCTATAATACGGTCAGCCAGAGTGGACTTTCCGTGATCGATATGTGCAATGATGCAGAAATTACGAATCTTACTCTGATCTGTCACTTTGCGGTTTTCCTCCTCTTTTTCTCCTTGGTACTCCCGATGCCTTTTTATGGTAACCGTTCAGCCATACAGTGGCCGGGAAGCATAAAACATGCCTGCATGTTTTTGCGAGCAGACATCTGTATGAGCTGAGCGCCCGTTTATGAGTAAAACAGTGGCGTCAGCCACAGTAAGCACGCAGTGCGGTTTTACGAATGGCGCGGGCTGAACTGTTACTTTTTATGCCCGGGGGAGTACACCTTCTGTGTTTCGGTCATATTCGTGCCCCATTATAGCACACCTGCCTCCGGCAAGTCCAGATATGGACGGCTGTTTTCTGGGGGATTAGTCTTATTTTATTATACAAACATATGTTCCGATTTGCAAGAGTTATTTCATGAAATCAAAAGCTCTTTTTTCAGTTTTATTTCTCCATTCCGCCAGCCGGAAAGGGAGTATTAGGCCTCTCCCGTCAGCACCCGGTTCAAAATGTCAGCGAACGGCTCCATGGCGTTTTTGACCTCCTGGACAGTATTGGTCTGGGCTCCTGCCTCCAGAAGAACGGCCCTGGGCCTGAAATGGAGATTATACCGGAGAGCCGCCAGATAAATCCCTCTGTATAATTCCGGGTAGTACTGCGCAGCCTGGTATTCCAACTGGAAAGAAAACGCCAGATTATCCTGTATGTATGGGTTAGGCAGATAGCTTACCTGCCCTCCGTCCGCGGTATAACTCAGTCCATTATAAAACATGATCTGGGCTGTAGGCTTTCCATTGATGTCCGTAACCAGGCGGCGGTCCTCCGGAACACCGTCCCTGTGGAGATCGATCACTACTTCTATGGAAGGATTTTCTGCCAGTACCTTTTCGATATAAGGCCGGGCGTAATCGTAAGCCGCGCTTCTATCTAATTGGCCGTTTACCATATCAAACTCTTCCGTCACATGAAGCACCTGATATCCGTAAGTATCTGTCAGAAGTTCTGTCAGATAATTCCCCACCCCCACAATGGTATCCTCCTCCACTCCTTCACGGGAATCCGCAAAGGTCTCCTGAGAATGGCTGTGATAAATCAGTATCTGCGGCACCTCCTGATTTTTTTCCACAGTAAGATCCTCTCCCAGAAAAGCGGCGGCGTTTAGCTGCTGCTCACTGGTGGCTGTTTGAGGATCCACAATAAAAAAATGGTTCAGAAGGTAATTGTAATCGGCCAGGGTTTCCGGGGCAAGGTCAATTTCCGGGTGGGGCAGGATAGGCGCGGACGCCGTATGAGCCGCGGAGGTATCCTCCGTCTCAGCCAACACTTCCTCCTGCACCGCCTGCTGGTCGGAAGGCCTGTCCGCCGTCTTTTCACTCTGCTGCTGCCCTTCCCCGCTCTGTTCCCGGGTATCTGTCCCAGCCTTATTTCCCGCCTCCCCGTTTTGCTCCTGAGCGTCCGCCGCGGTCTTATTCTCTGCGTCTGCGCTCTCTTTCTCCTGACCGGATGCTTCCCCGCTGTCTTCCGCGGATGCACTCTGTTCCTCTTTCCCGGTGTCTCCGCTCTGTCCCTGTACTTCCTCGCTCTGTTCCTGAGCGTCCGCCACGGTTTTATTTTCTGTTTCCACGCTCTGCTGCTGCCCTTCCCCGCTCTGTTCCTGAGCGTCCGCCGCGGTCTTATTTCCCGCGTCTGCGCTCTCTTTCTCCTGACCGGATGCTTCCCCGCTCTCTTCCGCGGATATGTTTTGTTCCTCTTTCCCGGTGTCTCCGCTCTGTTCCTGGGCATCCGCCGCAGCTTTACTTTCGGTGTTCCCGCTCTGCTGCTGGGCCTCTGTGCTCTGCTCCTGAGCCTCTGGCTGATTTTCCGCCTCCATCATCCTTTCCAGATACCTTGTATTATTTTCGACTAAAAGCTGATAAGTCTCCGGGTCCTCCCTCTGGGGCACACTCCTGGCACGCTCCTCCAGAAAGCGGTACAGCGGGAGCTGTCTGTATATATTTCCGCTGAGAAAAAGCCATTCCGGCGTCATAGCCAGAACGGCGAAGAAGCACAGACTTAAAACCACGCAGAACACTTTCTGGAACCTTGTCACACGATCACCTCTTTTAAAGTATCCTATGACAGGATCCCGTCAATTATACTTCACTGAAGGCAAGATTGAGTCCCTCCGAAATCGTAAAGCTCAGATATTTTATCGTCTCGTCCACATCCTTCGGCGTAACGAACATGCTGTAAAGATTCGGCGAGATCATTTCCTCCAGAAACTCCTTCTGTTCCTGCTCCTCAAGAGCGTCCAGAAGATGAGCCATGGAATCATGGACAATCGTCGCGGCGTCCACTACGGTAGGAACGCCGATCCCTATCACCTTCACCTGAAGATTCTCCTCAGTAAGTCCGATCCTGTGATTTTCCACTCCGGATCCGGGATGGATTCCTGTATCCGTGATCTGCACCGTCCTGTTCAGCCTGCGGATACTGCGGGCGGCCAGCGCGTCCACCGCGATCACTACATCCGGCTTTGTCTCCGCCACGATCCCCTGCACAATTTCCGAAGTTTCCATTCCCGTCTGCGCCATTACCCCGGGAACAATGCCGCTGGTCCGGTGTACGGTTTCCCTGCCGAAGCTTTTCAGTCCATATTCACGGATCAGATGCCGTGTCATATGAAGATTTTCTACTACATGAGGGCCGAGGGAATCCGCCGTGATCGCCTGATTTCCCAATCCCACCACCAAAATTGATTTTTCGTGCTCCAGGTCAATGAGCTGTTTCAAATGCCGGGCGATCTCCTCTGAGATTTCCCGGTGATAATCCTCGTCCGCCGCTGAAAGATTCGGCGCCTCTATGGTAATATAATTTCCCTGGGGCCTGCCCATAGCCTTGGCCCCGTTCTCTGTAATGATCTTCACTACAGTTGTGCGGATATCCTTTTCCTCATCATACTCCTCATGAACCTCTACTCCGCGGATTTCCGCATGTTCCTCCGCGAAACGCTCTGTTGTCTCCAGAGCAAGGTCTGTTCTGATCCTGCCGTTTCCCAACATGGTTACCTCCTAAACTTTCGCCTTCCGTTTTTCGTTTTAACAGTTCAGCCATACAGTGGTCGGGAAGCATAAAACATGCCTGCATGTTTTTGCGAGCGGACATCTGTATGAGCTGAGCGCCCGTTTATGAGTAAAACAGTGGCGTCAGCCACAGTAAGCACGCAGTGCGGTTTTACGAATGGCGCGGGCTGAACTGTTACTTTTAAGAGTATTTTTTGTATTTTTTGTGGGAATTATGTATTGACATTCACAGATATGTATACTAAAATGTATGAGCATGTTCACAGGAGCGCCCGTGTCTGTTTCTGTGACGTACCATAAATCAATCGGGAATGGAGGTGTGCTACATTGGCTAACATCAAATCTGCTAAGAAAAGAATTTTAGTAAACAGAACCAAGGCTGCGAGAAACAAGTCTATCCGTTCTGCTGTTAAGACTTCCATCAAGAAGGTAGAAGCCGCAGTTCAGAATAACGATAAGGCTGCCGCACAGACCGCGCTTAACGCTGCTATCGCTACTATCAGCAAGGCAACATCCAAGGGCGTTTACCACAAAAATAACTGTGCAAGAAAAATTTCCCGCTTAACAAAAGCCGTAAACAGCATCGGCTAATAGAGATTTTTTAATTATAAGCTTATAATTAAAAAGACAGTCATAAACCCTCGATGACTGTCTTTTTTATTTATTTCTTATAATCTGTTTTCAATTTTATTTACATATTTTTTCAGCAGAATGGCCCATTCTGAAATCTGCTCTTCTGTAAAATGGGGAGCGAGACCGCTGATGCTGATAGCGGCGTACACCTTTTTGTTCCGGTCAAAAATCGGCATAGCCATACACTTTATGCCAAACTCATGCTCCATTTCGTCAATGGCGTAGCCTCTCTGCCGGGTGCGGATCAGCTCATTTTTCAGGATTTCTTTGTCTGTAATGCTGTTCTCTGTAAATGCCTTCAGTTCATGCTTCGAAAGATAATCCTGAATTTCCCGCTCACTCATATAAGCCAGCATCGCCTTACCCAGGCCGGTACAGTACATCTGGGCCCGCTCGCCCAGAATGGAACGCATCAGCTCCACGGATTCCGCCGGATACATCGCCTCAAGGTACAGCACCTCCCAGCGGTACGGCACAGCCAGGTAGCACCTCTGTCCTGTCTGATTCGAAAGCTCCTGCATATACGGCATCGCGATCTTGGTAATGGAATATGTATCGGCCATAGCCTTGCTTAAATTGAAAATCTGAATACCCAGGCGGTACTTTCCCGTATCTTCATCTTGTTCCAGATATTCCATTGCTTTCAGAGTGGACAGGATATTATGCACAGTACTTTTATATAAACCAAAATGTTCACTGATTTCCGTTACTCCCAGCACGGACTTATCTGTAAAAAGATTCAGGATCTCAAGGGCTTTTTGGAGACTTTTCACCTTGATCTCATTGTTGTTCGTCATTTCGTCCTCCTGTAATCTTCCTGCTTTCTACTATATTCAGCCACACCTCAGATGTAAAATCAGTATATCATTGTTAGATTTCTTATTCAATATTGTTTATAAAAATCCCCTTGAATTACAGAAGCAATTACAGAAGCAAAAAGTACTGTTTTGCATCTCTCCGGCCCAATATCCGGATGCGGCTACGCCAGCCTGTTCTCCGGCTCTTCGCCTTTAAAGACGGCTGTCAGAGCCTCGGCGGTAACGACAGATGTCTGCTGGCAGTTTTCATAGGTTTCCGCCGATACATGAGGGGTCGCGATATAGTTCGGCAATCTGAACAGGGGGCCTGTCAGGTCAACGGGCTCCGTCTCAAACACATCTGTCGCAAGACCGGCCAGTTTCCCCCTTTCCAGAGCCTCCGCCGCGTCCGTCTCATTGACAATGCTGCCCCTGGCTGTGTTGATCAGGTACACGCCGTCCTTCATCCATTCAATAGTTTCCCGGCGGATGAGATGCTTTGTCTCCGGCGTCGCCGGCAAATGGATGGATATGATATCCGACCGGGTCAGCACCTCCTTCTGGGAAACCATTTCCACTCCCAGCTTCGCGGCTGCCTCCATATCGGGAAACTTATCATACGCGATCATACGGGGATGAAATCCCGCCAGACATTCCGCCGTCTTTTTCGCGATGGCCCCAAAACCAAGAAATCCAGCCGTTCTGCTTTTCAGCTCATGGAACATGGGGCGGGGCCACTGCCCTTTCCGCACGGCGCTGTTCATTTCAGGAATCCTGCGCACAGCGCTGAGGATCAGCGCCGCCGCCTGCTCCGCCACAGCGGAGGAATTAATGCCCGGACTGTTGCTCACCACAATCCCATGTCTTTTCGCGGCCTCCAGATCAATATTGTCCACTCCTACGCCGAAACGGGCCAGGGCCTTCAGCCTGGGAGCCAGTTGGAACACCGCTTCATTCCAGGTATCCACTCCCACGACAGCTCCGTCGATATCACCTACAATTTCCTTCAGCTCATCAAAAGTATACGGCCGTCCATGAGGATTTTCCACAATTTCGCATCCTGCCTCTTCCAGGATCCGTTTTCCTGCCTGGCAATATTTTGAGTAGTTCGTAGCGGTTACAAGCACTTTCATGAAGCATACCTGATCCGATATTTTCAAATTCGGATTTTTCCTTCCCCCGGAAATTACTCCGGTAATTTTATCCTTACAGGGATTTGTTCTATAATCCCAGATCTTTTCTGATATAATCCGTAAATCGCGTAAGCTGATCTACCTCAAGACGGGCGGTCTCGTTCAGCAGAGAATCCGGCTTCGTCCGGGTACAGATGGAATCAAAATTTCCGATGCTTTTCTGGAAATATTTCGCGTTCACAGGATAGACCTGCCGTTCGATCATGGACGCCACCGTCAGAAAGTCCGCCGCAGTCCTTGCCTTTTCCGGATTTGTTTTATAATTTTCACAAAGCCAGACGTAGAGATCCGCATGAAAATTGGCCATCACGCCACTGAAACCGTTTCCGCCTAGCTTCAGGCTCTCCAGCAGCGTAGATGAATTCGCGTTGAACAATTTTAATTTTGATCCTCGTATTTTATCCAGCTTGGCGCCGATATTATGTATGTCGCAGCTCGTATCCTTTATAAAATAGAACCTTCCAGTATCCGCGCACCATTTCAGAAGATCCGGCGAAATAATTCTTTTGTAAGGATAAGGACACTCGTAAAATCCTAAAGCGAGATCCTCTGGAAGTCTTTCAAGAAGTCTTTTCAGATTTTCCAGCCAGATTTCATCACTTTCCATCTCCTTCGCAAGCCGGTTGGACAAAAGAATCACCGCATCCACTCCTGTTTCCGCGACAGCGTTCAGCTCCTCCGCCTGCTCCTCTATAGTTTCTGAAATATGTCCGGAAGCCACCACCGGAACACGATCTCCCGCCTTCTCCTTAATAAAACGCGCCAGTTCCACGCGCTCGTCAAGAGAAAGAAAGAACATCTCGCTGGACTGGCAGTCCGCGAACAGGCCCGCCACTCCGCTTTCAATATACCAGTCCACTAATTTTCCCAGGGACTGATAGTCCACTTTATTGTCTTCTGTAAAAGGTGTCAGCATCACCGGCCATACACCATCTCTAAATTTTTTGTCCATAATCTTACCTATCCTTTCACTCCTCCTGCTGTCAGTCCGCCTACCAGATTCCTGTTGCTGATCAGGTAAATGATCACAACCGGAACAGACGCGATCAGCGATCCTCCCATCAGCGGTCCCCAGGCGTATACATCTCCTACTACCATATCTGCCAGCGCAAGAGGGATTGTTTTATAATCCGAATTGTTAATGATAACCAGCGCGTACAGGTATTCACTCCAGCAAAGAGTATACGAAAAAATCAAAGTCGATACAATCCCCGGCTTTGCAAGGGGAAAACATACCTTCCACATAGCCTGCACCCTGCTGCAGCCGTCAATAATTGCCGCTTCCTCAATATCATAAGGTATACTCTGGAAATAAGAGATCATCATCCATGTGGCATAGGGAATCGTAATTGTCGGGTATACCAGTATCAGACCCCACAAACTGTTGCTCAGACCTATTCTTGTCACCAGAAGATACAGAGGAATAAAAAGCACCGTCCTGGGCATCAGATAGGAAATCAGTATTCCCTTGGAAATCTTCTTCCTGCCCCGGAACTTTATCCGGGCGATCGCGTAGGCGGCCGGCATACTGACGGCAATAGAGCCAAAAGAAACAACCAGGGATACAAACAGACTGTTCAGCACATTGCGCAGAAATCCCTTTTCAGCAAAAAGTTCATAATATCCCTCAAACGTCAGCTTCTTCGGCCAGAAGGTAGGGATGATCTTATAAATTTCCGTACTTGTTTTTAAGGAAGTGATCAGCATCCAGTATATTGGAAAAAGGCAGAAAATGATCAGCACGGCAGCAACCGCGTAGGCGGTGATTTTACTTTTTACACTTGTTCTCATTCTTCCTTTCCCCCTATTCTTCAGATAAAGACGACTTGGTAACATAATGGACCAGAACCACCAGAATCGGAACCAGAATCAGCGAAGCCGCGATGGATCTGGCAATATCGCTGTTCATAAAGCCCTGTATGTAGCTGTAGGTAGAAACCAGTTCTGTCGCGTGGGACGGACCGCCCCGGGTCATCAGCCATACGATCTCAAAGTCGTTTAACGTCCATATAGTAGTCACAAACGCGGCCAGTATGATCACATTTTTGACAGACGGAAGGGTAACATATAAAAATCTCTGAATGACATTGGCTCCGTCGAGGGAAGCCGCCTCATAAAGATCCGGCGATATGTTCTGCAGTCCCGCAAGAACAGAGATCGCGATAAAAGGCGTGCCTCGCCAGACATTTACAAGAATCACAGAAAACATTGCCATATTTGTCGTGGACAGCCATCCGATCTGATGATCTGTGATATGCAGCACCATCAGGATACGGTTCAGCGCCCCGCCTACGTCAGAATAGATCCACTGCCACGCAAAAACGGACACTATAGTAGGAATGGTCCACGGAAGGATCATTGCCACCCGGATCACTCCGCGGCCTCTCAGGGGCTGGTTCATGGTCAGCGACATGATGACTCCGAATACAACCTTGCCGAGAACGGCAAAAAAAGCGAATATAAATGTATTCAGCAAAGCTTTCTGAAAGACAGGGTCCTTAATAATATCAATATAATTCGCAAGCCCAATAAAATTCACTTCTGCAGCGCCGATCACTTTATCTGTCAGACTGGTATATACTGCCCAGAGCAGCGGAAGGCCCATGACCAATATCAGATAAAGAACAGCAGGCGCGATCAGAATAAACGCCAGGCGTCTCTCCTTTTGCTCCATTCCTTTTGTTTTATATCCTGCAGATGATGTATTTCCAAGCTTCATGCGGCACCTCCTTTTTGGGGGGGCGGAAATCCCGGGAGGATTCCCGCCCCTTCGTTTCTGTTTCTTATTATTCTTTATCGTATACTTCCTGCATCTGTGTCTGCAGACTTGTGATCTCCTCCGCCGGATCACTTCCGCTTACGATGTTGGTAAAGCAGTTGCTGACAAGGCGGGAATTAAATACCTCGCTGGCTGCCGGTGTATAAGTATTCGGATAACCAAGGAAGGTAAAGTTCTCTACAGAATCAATAAACGGCTTATTGCGCTCGTCCTGCCATACCTCGTCGTCCTTCATTCCCTGAAGCACCGGAATCTTAAACGGCGCGGTTTCATTTACCCACTCTGTATACCATTCTTTTTCAAGAAGGTATTTGATCAGTTCTTTCGCGCCTTCTTTATTGTTGGCTTCTGTGAAGATTCCATATCCGTCCAGGATACCAGGTACCATAGATCCCGCGCTTCCGGATGGCATAACAGCGATCCCTGTGTTTTCATACAATTCAGGATCATCTGTCATTATGGTATTTAACAGACTTCCCACATTAAAGATCATCGCGCACTGTCCGCTGAGATACGCCTTATTATTTCCTGAATCATCCCAGTTCACAGCCGTAGGCGGCGTAACCTTATCCTTCAGGAAAAGATCCTGGATATACTGCGCGGTGTTCACAGTCTCCTCGCTGTCAATGGCGACTTTTCCTGATTCATCCACATCAACGCTTCCATTTGACCAGAGCATCGCCCTTGTCAGCCATTCCGCGTCGGAATTGCTTGCGCCGTATCCGATTCCGGCTCCGTAAATACCATTTTTTTCATCCGTCAGCGCAATAGCGGCCTCACGGAAATCCTCCCAGGTCTCCGGAGCGTCCAGCCCGGCTTCCTCAAACATATCTGTACGGTAATAGAGCACCTGCACGGAGGCCCAGCCGGGAATTCCGTATACTACGCCGTCCTCGGAGGTCACCGCTGTCTTCAGTGACTCCTCAAAAGGCGTCGCCTCATTGATCTCATTATAAACGTCCGTCAGATCCTCCAGGATTCCCTGATTATAATACTGTCCCATTTCCTGATATCCGAAATAGCTGAGATCCGGAAGGTTTCCCGATTCGATAGCTGCCGCCCATTTTGTATAGAAGTCCTCATACGCGATCACTTCTACTTCCACTTCCACATCATTTTCTTCCGCAAATTGTTCGCAGCGCTCTTTAAACATATTGTTTGCCACATCTGTCAGGTCTTTCTTCATCCAGACCACGATCTTCTCTTTTTCGTCTGCCCTTACCTCTGCCGTACCAAAGCCTGCAAATGCTGTAATTCCCATTGCCGCGCAAAGTATTCCGCTGATTATTTTTTTCTTCATATTTTTCTCCTTTTTATGGATGTAAAATCACTTTAATAGCTCCGCTGTTTTTGTCGCACAAAAGATCAAATCCTTCTTTTATTTTTTCCAGGGGAAGTCTGTGGGTGATCACCTTTTCAATATTTACCATCCCTTTTCTGAGATATTCCAAAGTAGTCTCACATTCGTCCGCATATCCTGTACTTCCCACCACAGACAACTCCTTATAGATCACCTGCTGTATCTCCACATTAAGCTCAGGCTTCGTAAAGCCCAGAGCCACTACGGTCCCTCTTTTTCTGCACATACGCAGCGCCAGATTATAGGTAGCGCTGATCCCTACCGCCTCCACTACCACGTCCGGACCCAGATTTCCGGTTTCTTCTTTTATTTTTTTCAGAAAATCCGGATCGTTCGATTTCAGGCAGACATCCGCTCCCATTTCCTTCGCGATGGCAAGCTTGGAATCGGACAGATCTACGGCGATCACCTTGACCGCTCCCGCCAGCCTGGCTGTCTGCACTGCCAGAAGGCCGATGGTTCCCGCGCCGATGATCACCACCTTGTCTCCCAGCTTCACTCCTCCGCGGTTTATAAGATGAATGGCGTTTCCCAGAGGATCCAGAAAAGTCCCGTAATCATAGCTCACCTCATCCGGAAGATGAAAAAGCTGCTTTTCATGAATGACCAGATACTCGCACATGGCTCCGTCCAGAAATCCTCTCATAGAGGAACCGATCAGAAGCGAGTGGTCGCAAAGATGAGACAGCCCCTTTCTGCACAGCGGACAGGTTTCATCATTGATCTGGGGATTGATCGCCACCCGGTCTCCGGGCTTCCATCTTGTCACGTTTTCTCCCGTCTGCTCCACATCCCCCGCGGCTTCGTGGCCCATAATGATTCCTGGCTCCCGCCGGTCAATACCGTCGCCCATATATGGATGCAGGTCAGAACCACAGATACCGACAGCCCGGATACGGATCAATACCTCATTTGGTCCCGGAACCGGCTTTTCCCGCTGACAGATTTTAAACTGATATGGTTCTGTAAATATTGCCGCTTTCATTTTTTCGTCTTTTTCCCTCCTTTGTTCATTATTAATGTACAGCGTTTTCATTATTAACTAAAAAAAATACGAGGCATCCCTCCTTTTCATTATATATTGTTCTGTATTATAGAACTCTGTTCTTTATATTTTTATAATATCATATTTACAACCATATTACAATCGACAATTAGTCCCAATTTTTAAAGTATTTTTTTATATACTATTACCAAAAAGCGCTGTCCGGTGGTAATTTTCCAGACAGCGCTTTTTTCTGTTTCATAAAATATGTATATTAAATTTTTGCATCCGCCGCACAAGAGCACGCAGACGGCAAAAATCCGGTCAGCCTCCCAGCTCCACCATCCGTCTGATGCAGCGGCCCGCGCCTTCCATGATCTCATCCGAAAGCCGGATTTCCTCTCCGCCGCTTCCCTTCAGACAATGATATACGTCCATGAGCGTGGTGAGCTTCATGTCCATGCAGGTCAAAGACGCCGCCAGAGGATAAAATCTCTTTTCAGGGCAGGCGAACTGCAGATGCTCCACAATGCTGTTCTCTGTTCCTATGATAAATTCCAGATCGTCGCTTTTAAGCGCATAATCCATAATTCCAGTGGTGGAGCCAGCGTAGTCCGCCTCCTTCACCACCTCCGGAGCACATTCCGGATGTACCAGAAGAAGCGCCTGAGGATGGGCTTCCTTCGCCTTTCTCACGTCCTCTGCCGAAGCCGCCAGATGTCTTGGACATCCTCCGTTATAAAAGGCAAAGGTTTTTTCCGGCAGCTTTTCCGCTGTGAAATGTCCCAGGTTCGGATCGGGGATAAAAAGAATTTTGTCATTTTCCAGCCGTGAGCAGATCTGAACAGAGGACGAGGAAGTCACACAGACGTCGCACTCTGTTTTCAGCTCCGATGTGGTATTGATATAAGCCACCACCGTGTAGCCCGGATATTGCTCCTTCAGTTCCCGAAGCCCCTTTACGTCAAGCTGTTCCGCCATGGGACAGCCGGCCTGGGGATTGGCAAGCCATACGGTTTTATCCGGGCACAGGATCTTGCAGGTTTCCGCCATAAAACGGACGCCGCACATGATCACGCCTTTGGCGCTGCTCTTGGACGCCTGTACGCTGAGACCATAAGAATCTCCCGTATAGTCCGCCACCTCCAGAATTTCCTGCCCCTGGTAAGCATGAGCCAGAATACAGACATCCTGTTCTTTTTTCATGCGGAGGATTTCCTCCTGAATTTCCGCTACTGTCATGACCTGTCCCTCTTTTCTCTTTCGTTTTCTTTTTCCCATGGCTGAAGAGGCGCCAGAAATCCGGCCCTCTCAAGCTCTTTTCCGATAAGGTCCAGCCGTTCCATACCGGACGCCTCCACCAGATGATAGTGATAGCCGGAGGTGGCTGTGCTGAGTACCGTGGAATGACTGCTTTCCAGGGCGGCTGTAAACTCTCTCACATCCTGTCTGGAACGGATATCCATCTCCGCCGACACGCGGCCGTATACCCGATGGCTGATACTGACATTTTTTACCCGTCCTCCGCAGTCCACGATCAGATTCAGTTCCTCCGCCGCCTGCTCCTGACGGTGGCGCACCTTGAATTCTCTGGTACAGGTATTTTCCTGCTGTATGGTATATCCCCTTGTGGTGGAAAGGATACCCGGAACGGATGCCCGGATCACCGCCATATCCTGAACGATCACCTGACGGCTTACGCCGAAGCGGGCCGCCAGCTCTCTGGCCGCCACCGGAGTTTGTGCGCCCCGAAGGATTTTCAGGATTTCGTCTCTCCTCTCTGATGTGTTCATGCGCCCCTCCTTTTAGACTGCGTGAAGGTTTTTCATGGAAATGTCCAGGATCGGAGCAGAGTGGGTCAGCGCGCCGCTGGAAACATAATCCACCCCGATCTCACGGATCTTCTCTATATTTTCTCTGGTCACATTACCGGAACACTCCGTCTCCGCTCTTCCTCCGATCAGCTCTACTGACTTTTTCATGGTTTCAGGAGTCATATTGTCCAGCATAATGATGTCCGCGCCTGCCTCCACAGCCTCTTTTACCTGATCCAGAGTCTCCACTTCCACCTCGACCTTGCGCACAAAAGGAGCGTACTCTTTCGCCATGGACACTGCTTTTGCCACGCTGCCCGCGGCTCCGATATGATTATCCTTTAAAAGCACGCCGTCAGACAGATTGTATCGGTGATTGCTGCCGCCGCCTACGCGCACCGCGTATTTTTCAAACACACGGCAGTTGGGGGTGGTCTTTCTTGTATCCAGAAGCGTCACGCCGCTTCCCTCCAGGAGCCGTGCTACCTGGCGGGTATAGGTGGCGATCCCGCTCATTCTCTGAAGATAATTCAGCGCCACCCGTTCTCCTGAGAGAAGCACCCGGATATCGCCTGTGACATTGGCAAGAAGCTGTCCTTTTTTTACCTCTTCGCCGTCCTCGCAGTGGAATGTAACCTCTGTATCCGCATCCAGCAGGGTGAAAACTCTGGCATAAACCGAAAGTCCCGCGATCACGCCATCCTCCTTGGCGATCAGCTCTACAGTTCCTTTTTGCGCTTTTGGCATTACTGCGTTAGTAGAAACATCCTCGCTGGTGATATCCTCCTTCAGCGCCATCAGGATCAGCTCGTCCGCCTGCATTTTCATGGTAATCTCATTCATGTTCTTTTTCCATCCTCTCTATTTCTTTCAAAACCTGTTGACGGTAGCCTTTCATAAGGGCTTCCCGGTCCGCGTAGCGGCTGAAATCCGGTCTGCCCGCCCTGCATTTATCCGGCTTCCTCCCAAACAGTATATCATCCGCGGCTCTTCTGGCAAAGACCAGAGATTCCAGCAGGGAATTGCTTGCCAGTCTGTTCCTGCCGTGAACGCCGTTGCAGCTTGTCTCTCCGCAGGCATAGAGCCCCTTCATGGAAGTCCTGCTTCCAAGATCCACCTGGATCCCTCCCATAAAGTAATGCTGGGCGGGCACCACCGGGATCGGTTCTTTCCGCACGTCATAGCCCTCCTCCAGACAGCGCTGAAAAATATTCGGAAAATGTTTTAAAATCGTATCTTCCCCCAGAGGACGCATATCCTCCAGAACATACTCTGTATCCTGCTTCTCCATCTGAGAAAAAATCGCCTGGCTTAAAAGATCTCTGGGCTGCAGCTCGTCGGTAAAACGCTGTCCGTTCCAGTCGTAGAGAAGCGCCCCCTCTCCTCTGACGGATTCTGAGATCAGGAAGCGTCTCCCCGGCTTTTTGGAGTAAAGTGTCGTGGGATGGATCTGTATGTAATCCAGATGTTCCAGCTTCACCTGGTGATTCATGGCGATGGCCAGCGCGTCCCCTGTGATATGAGGGAAGTTCGTGGAATTTTTATAAAGCCCTCCCAGGCCTCCGCAGGCCAGGACTACATAGGGGGAGCGGATCTCGTATATCCCGTCTTTCTCGTCCATGCATATGATCCCGCCGCAGATATTGTCCTCCGAGATCAGATCCACCATCGTCATATATTCACAGATCTCTATATTCTCTTTTTCTCTGGCCCGTTCCAGAAGATGAGAGGTAATCTCCTTTCCGGTCACATCCTCATAAAAAAGGATCCTGGGCTGAGAGTGCGCCCCCTCTCTTGTAAAAGCCAGTTCTCCCTGAGAATCCCTGGCAAAACGGACTCCCTGAGCCAGAAGATCCCGAATGACACTGTTGGAGCTTCTGATCATCAGATCCACAGCTTTTTTGTCATTCTCGTAATGGCCCGCTCTCATGGTGTCCTCAAAATAATCCTCGTAATCATCCTCGCCTCTGAGCATACAGATCCCGCCCTGAGCCAGAAAGGAATCGGACTGATCCGCTTCTTTTTTTGTGATCATCAGAATCTTCGCCCGCTCTGGAAGGCTCAGAGCGCAGTAAAGACCCGCGGCCCCTGTGCCTACGATGATTACGTCATATTGTTCTTTCATCTCTCTACTCCTTGTATCCCAAAGTCTCTTTGCCGCTTCATGCGATATGATTTGCTAGTATAACACCAGACAATATAGGTGTCAAGACATATGTAATGATAAATAAACCAGGGCGCTGCTCCGCACAGCGCCCTGGTTTTCTCATATGACTAAAACACGAAAAACATTTATGATCTTTGGATCTTCTGGCTGCCCGTAGACCATACATGCGGTTTTTTGGCAGCGTCTGGCGTATTCTGGGCCATGACACCCACCAGTCTGTGGGGAACATAGGGTTCCTCCAGATATGCCGCTTCCTCCGGCGTCAGCTTCAGCTCCGCCGCCTTTGCCGCGCCCTCCACATGGCTGGGCTTTGTGGCTCCCACAACAGGGGCCGTCACCTTCGTAAGCAGCCACGCCAGCGAAATCTCTGTCATGGTCACGCCTCTTTTGTCCGCCAGCTCCGCCACACGGTCTATGATTGCGGCGTCCTGCGGGGCTGTGGCGTCATATTTCAATCTCGCGTAGCTGTCCTCCCTCAGTCTCTTTGACGTTTCTCCCGGATGCTTTGACAGCCTCCCGCCCGCTAGAGAGCTGTAGGGCGTCATGGCGATATTGTCCTCTGCGCACAGCTTCGCCATCTCCCGCTCCTCCTCCCGGAAGATCAGATTATAGTGACTCTGTATGGAGACAAATTTCGCAAAGCCTTCCTTCTCCGCCAGATCGTTTGCCCTGGCAAGCTGATAGGCAAAGCAGTTGGAGATCCCCACATACCGGGCTTTTCCCGCCTTAACGATACGGTTCAGTCCGTCCATGATATCATAGAGAGGTGTTTCATAATCCCACATATGATATATATAAAGATCTACATAATCCATTCCAAGATTTTTCAGACTGGTGTTGATCATCTGCTCAATATGCTGCTGCCCGGTAATTCCTGCGGAAATTTCCTCCTGAGTGCGGGGCAGGAACTTCGTAGCTACCACAACCTTATCTCTCGGGACAAAATCTCTGAGGGCGCGTCCAAGATACTGTTCGCTGGTGCCGCTCTGATAGCCGATGGCCGTGTCAAAAAAATTTATTCCAAGCTCCAAACCCTGTCTGATGATCCGGCGGGAATGTTCCTCATCCAGCGTCCAACTGTGCTGGCCGTTTTTCGCGTCGCCAAACCCCATGCATCCCATGCAGATCCTTGAGACGTTCAGCTCTGAGTTTCCAAGTTTTCTATACTCCATTCTGATCTCCTCCTGATAAATCCGGGCGCAATACTTTTCCTCTCTCCGCGAGAGCGGGAACAGACCTGAAAGCTTCCTTTTTCTGTTCTTTCTCATGGCTTATTATAAAGTTCCCGCCCTCTTCTGTCCAATGCCTGTTTTTTATCTTCCCCTATGCTTTTTCTGTATGTCTGTATTCAAATAGAATACTTTTGCTGTGTAAAAGCTTATTTTTACGCAAATAGTTTCACACGATAATGCAGCAAAATGTTTACTATGGTTTGTATATTACAGCTTAGAATAAGTTGAAGTACTTTCCTATAATACCACCCCCCCACAGAACCGAAGCCTTCACAAGGCCCGTATCCTGCGGGGATTTTTATTTTAGGTATCAGGGATCCAGCATCCGTCTTTTCCGCCAACCGTTCCGAAGAAGCCGTGAACCGTTTTTATTTCCAAATCCACCCTGCCCGCTTAAGGCTTTACGCCCGCTCCGCGGAGCTGTATTTCACGATCAGCAGCTCTACGCTGAGCACATCCTGAAGCCGTCCTGTCTTTACGGCCTCCTCAGCCTCCACAAAATCCGCCTCCGCCTGCTGAAGCTCTTCCGCCGTGTAGGCTCTGGCGCAGGCGGCGATATTGCCCGCCACAAAGCTCGGCACACCCAATCGTGAGGCGATCTCATTCCTTGACGCCCCCTCCCCGGTCATCTGTTTTGCCAGAAAAAGCTGCCTGTACTGTTTCGACAGAAGGAACAGGATCCGCATAGGCGGTTCCTTCAGCGTAAGAAGATCATAGTACAGCTCCAGGGCTTTCTTTTGATTTTTCTCCGTCACGGCCCGCACCATATCAAAAATTTTATTGACCGTCCTGGCCGTGCAGACCTCCTCAATGTCCTCTGCGGTCACAACGCCCCGTCCCATGGTGTAGGCGATGAGCTTTTCCAGCTCCATACGGATATTCCCCATATCCGTCCCGGTTTTTGTCAGAAACAGCTCCATATCCCTTGTGGTGATCTTCCGGCCTTCCCTTGCCAGGATGCCCGCCGCCCATCTCATCAGAGTTTTTTCATCCTGCTTCGCAAACTCCGATATGCGGCCGGAGGCCTTCACCGCCTTGTACATCCTGCTGCGGCGGTCTACCTCCTCCTCCACGAAGATCAGATGGAGATAATCGGGAAGCTCCTTCATATAATCCGCAAGCTCGTCACATTTATTCTTAAAAAATCCTGAATTTTCCACAAGGATCACCCTGCTTTCCGCAAAAAAAGGCATGGTCTCACAGAGATCAATCATGGCCCTGACCTCGATCCCTTTGCCCTCGTACTTCGTGAAATTCATGGTGTCCCCCTCCGGGTTCAGCGCCTTTACCAGCTTCTCCTTATACTGCTGCCTGAGATACGCTTCCTCCCCGTACAGAAGATATGTCTTTTTGAAATTTCCAGTTTTGATGTCTTCCTGTAAGCCCTTCACCTGTGTTTTCTGTCCTTTCTGAATTTCCTCGCGCAGCCTGCCGCTGCTGTCGTCCCGTCAGGCTCCTGCGTCATTTTTAAATTATAGTTAAAAAAAGCCTTTTTCAATGCCTGATAAATACTCTCTGCCTTATATCTCTGATCAGCAAGGATTTTCCCTTCATCCAATTTTATTTCTAATTTCAGCATAACAGTTTCCTTTTAAGCCTGCATCTTATTTCCTTTTATTTATCTCTGTTATATCTGACTCTCTTGAAAAACACTGCATTTATTTTACGACTGTCTTTTTACCAATCGAAACCACACCGCTGCAGCCTGGTTAAAGTATAACACATCGCCTCCCGCGCAACAATTCGATTCGCAGAATTCATATTTCCATCCAAAAGAAATCCTTCTATTACGGTTCGCTCCTGACATTTTCACCTTTCAGAAGACGTTTATACGTCAGATCAATTCCTATCGCTCCTAAGGGCGCTGTGATCAAAATAGCAAGGACAGCGACAGAAAGTACAATTTGTCCGCAGGGCAGTCCCATTGCCAGCGGAACAGAACCGATCGCCGCCTGTACTGTAGCTTTTGGCAAATATGCGATCATACAAAAAATTCGTTCCTTCCAGGTGATTGATGTTCCCAAAAGACAAACGGCAACACCGATTGAACGGAAAATAAGTGCTGCGAAAATCATTAATACCGCGGCTAAACCGGCCTTCAACGTATATCGGATATCAACCGCGGCTCCAACTAACACAAACAATATCACCTCTGCGGCGAGCCATAACTTTCCAAATTTTTCGGATAACCGCTTTGACACAAATGTAATGCTTTTTATCTTAATTACGCACGCCATGCTGACAACAGCCAATAAACCGGAAACAGGAACAATGCCTTTAAGCCATGTCTCGACAGACATAAGCATAAAGGAAACACCTAAAACAATAATAACCTTCATACTGTTTCTGACACAATGCTTATGCGCGTAAGCGGTTTCAAAAAACAGGCTGAGCAGATACCCTGCCGCCGCGCCAAGTATAATTCCCACTGCAATTGAAACAGGAATATTGATAAAATCCATAATATGTGCGCCGCCGCCCTGTGCCATACTCACAAAGGTTGTAAACAATACAATTACAAAAATATCGTCGCAGGACGCTCCCGCCATAATGAGTTGAGGAATACTTTCAGCCGTACCATATTTTTTCTCCATGAGCTGTACCATACGCGGAATAACGACAGCAGGTGAAACCGCGCCAAGAACAGCGCCCATAACCGCAGCTTCAATTCTTGTAATTCCAAGGATATAGGGCGCAAGCAGGAAAAATGCCAAAATTTCAAAGCTTGCCGGAACACATGACATCATAACAGCCGGGCGCCCAACTTTTTTGAGATCAGACAAATCAAGAGAAAGTCCTGCTTTTAATAAAATAATAATTAGAGCCATTTGCCGTAGGTCGGCGGAAATAGATAAGACAGAAGGGTCAAGCAAATTAAGGACATAAGGACCTAATATAATGCCTGTAATTAACATACCGATAATACGCGGCAATTTCAGTTTTTGACAGATCGCTGCCATAGACAGACCGACAAGAAAGATAAAAGCAAGTGATGTCAGCATAATAAAACCTCCTAAAAATAATCATGTAAAATAGTTTATATTTTTTGCTGTTGATTCAGAGGTTTTATGGCAGTAAAAAAGCCAATACCTCCTATTCAACAATAGAAACAGAAAATATCGGCTTTCTAATCACTGATTTTACAGCGAGCACTAATCACACATAAAAAACTGATAATTTCTGTAATTCTCCAGAAGTCATCAGCTTATCAGCGGTTCAGGCATTCGCCAAGGGAGAACTTCATTCCCTTTCTTTTACCTATTATACTACTAATCAAACCGTTTGAAAACTCTTATTTTCAGAAAGAAAGCCCTCCGCCCGAATCCTCTCCCCATCTGTACGGACAGTCACGGCTCCGCTTTTCATGGTATAAAAAATCCGTGCTCCGCATCCTTCCAGTCTTTCCACAGTCTCCGGAGAGGGATGGCCGTAGTTGTTGGAATCCGAGCAGGAGATCACCGCCAGCTCCGGACGAACTTTGTCCAGAAACTCCCGGCAGGTGGAATAACGGGAACCGTGGTGGGCTGTTTTGAGAAAATCCACATCCGAAAGAACGCCCTTTTTCAAAAGGCTTTTTTCCGTTGCTTCTCCGATGTCCCCGGTGAAAAGGGCGCGGAAGGAGCCGTATTTCAGCTCCATCACCATTCCCTCCTCATTTACATCCGCTCCGGAGGCTGTCTTTTCAGGAGCCAGGAATTTCATCTCTGCCTGCCCGGATACAAGACGGTCTCCCTGTTCCGCAAACACGCAGCGCACTCCCGCTTTATCCGCCAGCTCCAGAAGCCCTCCATAGGCTTTTTCCACACCCTCTCCGTCCGTCTCCCCAGAAGGATCCGCGCCGGAAGCTTCCGGACTTTCCCGGACATGGCCACCGGAGGCTTTTTCCTCAGGGTTCCAGTCCGGAAGGATCAGGATTCCCGCTTTTATGGAGGTGAGGTCCTTCGTCATAAGCTCCAGAAGCTCCTGGATGCCGCTGATGTGGTCGGTGTCCGTGTGGGATACCAGAATCCCGTCCAGATAGGTGATCCCCCGGCTTTTCAGATAGGGAAGAAGCTGATACTGCCCTGTATTTTTCCGGCTGCTGCTGCCGAAGTCCATGAGAAACGCGCCGCCGCCAGGGATTTCCAGGACGATCCCGTCTCCCTGTCCCACATCCAGGCAGGTGATCCGCAGCTCCCCTCTGTCCTGAAACGCCAGTGTCAGGATCCCCAGGCAAAGCGCTGCCGAAAACGCGAGCGCCGCCACGACTCTCCCTGGAACATGTCTCCCAGGGATGCGCCTCCCAAAAATCCTCCCTCCAAGGATGTGCCTTCCGGGTATACGCCTCCCAGATAATCCTTCCGCTCCTTTCCCTGTCCGTTTTTTCTCACGGCGGATCAGCCACACTGCCGCCGCGATTCCCCCTGCAAGACAGGCATAATACACGATGCTCTGCCAGAGCCGGGGCTGTCCGCCCGTCCAGGTACAAAAAGGCAGCTTTCCGGCCAGAACACAGAGCTTTTCGTAAAAGAACAGAAACGCTCTTCCCGGAACCGCTGCGGCCACGGCCGCCTCCATGCTGACCAGCCCCAGTATGCCGCCGCACAGCCCGCTGATCAGAACCACACTCACTGTGGGAAGCACGATCAGATTCAAAAATATCCCCGCTAGGGATACCTCTCCGAAAAAGACCAGCATGACAGGCAAAGTGGCAAGCTGCACGGAAAAGGAGGAGAGGAAGCTTTTTGCCAGCTTCCTTTTCACCGGGGCAATCTCCATAAGAAAAGGCGACACCGCCCCAAGCCCCGTCACCGCGCCGAAGGACAGAAGAAAGCTGCTGCTGTACAGATAGGCGGGAGAATCCAGAAGAAGCAGCATGGCGGACACGGAAAGCGCTGTCAGCAGATCATAGCTTCTCCCAAGGATTTTGGCTCCTACAGACAGCAGGAACATGCACACGGCCCGCATGGCTGATACGCTTCCTCCTGTGAGCATACCGTACTGGAGCATCACCGCCAGGGCCAGAAGGCCCGCACCTGTATTTCCAAATCCTATGTGCTTCAGAAGCTGAAAAAGCCCCATACCCAGAATACTGATGTGAAGCCCCGAGATCGCCAGAATATGGATCATCCCGCCCATTTGATACCGCAGCTTCAGATCACTGTCCAGACCGCTTTTTTCACCCAGAAGCATGGCCTCAAATACAGGCGCGTCCTCCCCCGCCGCCTGCTCCAGAATATGGCAGAGTCTGTCCCTGAACTCCAGCAGCCGCTGGCGGTACCCGGAATAGGTACGGCTCTTTTTCTCTATGACGGCGTTCTTCAGAAAATAATAGATATGCTGACAGGCATAATACTGCTGCGAATCAAACTCTCCCGGATTGCGCGGGCCTTCCACCCGCTCCAGCTTCCCTGACGCGTATACCAGGGTTCCGGCAGGCAGTTCTTCTTTTGTTTTTAAAAACATTCTTACATTTTCGATGGGAAATTTTTCTGACTGATTTGTCAGAAAGACATGTTTCAGATAGACAGAAAAGGAAAACTCTGTATCCTGGCAGGACTGTACCTCCCCGCAGATCACAGCCTCCGGATGCTCCCTGATCCATTCCTGCACAGACTCCGGCAGCGGATTCCCCCGTATCAGCGGGAATCCGGCCAGATCCGTCAGACACATAAGAAGCATCAGCGCCAGGCATACAAGACACACCGGGCGTCTTCTCATATACCTTCCTTTCTATATTCTTCTGATCACTCAGACTGCTGCTCCTCTGCCTCCGCAGTTTCTATGAGTTCTTCATTTTTCTCATAGAAGGAGTACAGCGGCATACTGTTCTTAAAATTTCCTTCCAGGCTTCCTTCCACAGAAATCTGCACCCGGTCCGCCTTACAGGAATCTACAATAGAATCCACAATGGAATATATCTGGACATTTTCCGAAATCTCCGGCGCGTTGTCCTGGAACGCCTTGTTCATGTTGATATAACAGATCCCGTCCGCTATGACAGTGCTGATAGGAAGGGAATCCTCCGAAATGGTCCTGTAATGTCCCTGTTCCGAAGGCCCCCTGGCAAGCTGCGCAAGAACAACGGCTGCCTTCGGCGTGGTCCTGCGGTAAAGGATATTTCTCTTCTCGGACACAAGCTTTTCGCCGCTCTCATCTGTAAAATAAAGAGTAAAGGTATCATACCTGTAGGCGTCCTTATCTTTTCCGGATAATTCCAAAAATGTTTCCTCCGTCATGTCTCCGATGGTCTCATTTTTGGAATCTGTGAGCTCCTGCCCCGCCACGGTAAAGCGGATGATCTCTATATCCGGTATCTGCAGAAACATCTCCACGATCCCCGCCCTGGTCAGAATCTCCCTCGTACGGCTCATTTCCAGGTAAGCGCTGTTAAAATCAATGACCAGCCGCTTTTCCTGCAGGTCGTAAGAGTTTACGGAAACCGCCTCCGGAAGAAGAGCGATTCCATCCTCGGGCGTCTCTCTGCCGCTCAGCCGCTGCATCAGATCCTTCATCATAAACTCGGTGGATTCCTCCTGAGGCTCATATACCATTTTTTTCAGGGTGGTTTCCCCCGTATTCAGGTAATAAAAATTATAATTTTCCTGCTCCGTCTGGGTTTCTTCTTTTTCCTCAATGCTGCATCCTCCCAGGAAAACGCAGGCAAAGACCGCCAGAAGAAGCGTCCATAAATATTTCTTCATCCGGCGCCTCCTACGGAATATATGACAGAGGAATACGAACAGAAAACGTAGTTCCCTCGCCTTCTCTGCTGAAAACTTTGATCACGCCATGATGCATGGCGATGGTGCTTCTGGTGATGGCAAGGCCCAGTCCTGTACCGCCGATTTCTCTTGAGTGGGATTTATCCACCCGGTAAAATCTTTCAAAAATACGGTCTATGGAATCCTCCGGGATTCCCATTCCGGAATCTGCCACAGTTACATAAAAATACTTGTGGTCCGCGTCCAGCGATACTCTCACCCATCCGTCGTCCACATTATATTTGATGCCGTTTTCCACCAGGTTGCTGATAGCTGAAGTGAACTTGATCTCGTCCACATCCGCCTCCACCGGCCGGAAGCAGTCCAGGATCAGGTCGATATTTCTTTTATCCGCAATGGGTCTCAGACGCTTCAGAATGTCCTCAAGAAGCTGATTGATGTCCATATGCTGGATCTGAAGATCCGCCGTTTTTCTGTCCATCTTCACCAGACTGAGAAGATCCGTGATGATCCTGTTTTCCCTGTCGATCTCCGCCGTGATATCGTGCATAAATTCCTGATACAGCTCTTCCGGCACTCCGGTCTGTCCTACCAGGGAATCTGCCAGAACCTTCATGGAGGTCATGGGGGTTTTCAGCTCATGAGACACATTGGACACAAACTCGGATCTTGACTCATCAAGGGTTTTCATTCTTGAAAGCATCTTGTTGAAAGCGTCGGTGATCAGCTCCGTCTCTGTATAATCGGGTACGGAAATCTCGTCGTTCTGGTAGCCGTCCGTGAGATCCTCAATGGATTTCGTGATCCGCGCCAGGGGCTTCACAAGGATCGTAGCCAGCACATAGGCAAGGAAAAGCGACAAAACCACAACAATGCAGGTAATAATGATCCCCTGCCGCTCCAGCTCCGCCATGGTGGCCGAAACCTCGCTGAGAGAAATAGTGATCAGCATCGCGCCCTGAACCTGCTGTACGTCCGCGCTTTTTACCGGCACCGCGAATTCAAGCATCTGCCCCTGCCTCTCATAGTCTGTAGCCTCTCCGTCTTTAAAGCAGCGGATGATCTTGGATGAGATCAGAGTTTTGCCCTCGTCTACCTGATAGGTGTCCTTGACGATCTGAAGATCTCTGTCCACCATCAGGATCCGCCCTCCGTAAATATTAGACAACAACTCCAGCTTGCTGTTGACAGCCTCTGAGCTGGAGTCATTGAGATAGTTTTCTTTTATGATCTGGTTGCACAAAATGCTGCACTGGGTACGAACGCTGCTCAGTCTCACCTCAATGCCCTGTTCCCGATAACTGCTGATCACTGCCTGCGTAATGATCACGGCGGGTACGATTCCCAGTATCATCAAAATAACCATAATGCGGAAACGCAGGCTTTTAAAAAATTTATGAGATTTCTTTTTCATGGATTACGCCTGAAAATAATATCCTACACCCCATTTGGTGTGTACATACTTCGGCTCACTGGGATTTGCCTCAATTTTTTCGCGGAGACGGCGGATATGTACATCCACAGTTCTCACATCACCGGGATACTCGTAGCCCCACACGATATTCAGCAGGTTTTCGCGGCTGTATACTTTATTGGGGTTAAATACCAGAAGCTCCAGAACGTCAAATTCCTTGGCCGTGAGATTGATCTCTTTTCCGGCAATAAATACACGGCGGCTCTCGCAGTCCAGCTTCAGGTCTCCCGCCTCCACGGTTCTGACCTTCTCCTTCTCCTCGCTGTCCGTGCGGGCGCGGCGCATGATCGCCTTGATACGGGCTTTTACCTCCAGAATGTTAAAGGGCTTCGTGATATAATCGTCCGCTCCGTAGTCCAGCCCCAGTATCTTATCCATATCCTCGCCCTTGGCAGTAAGCATTACGATGGGAACATTGGAAAATTCCCGTATCTGCTGGCATACCTCCAGCCCGTCCATCTTAGGGAGCATCAGATCCAGAAGAATGATATCATAATGATTATTTTTCGCCTTCTCTACGGCTTCCTCTCCATCATAGGCGCAGTCTACTTCCATTCCATCCTGTTCCAGATTAAAACGGATTCCTTTTACGATCAGTTTTTCATCATCTACCACTAATACTTTCCTGCTCATTCACAATCTCCTATTCTACTGCAATCTTATCCTTTATGTTAGAAAAAGTACTCTCCTTGATTCCGGGAACATTCATGATCTCTTCAATGCTGGAAAATCCTCCATGTTCTTCCCTGTAAGCAAGGATCGCCTCTGCTTTTGCTTCTCCAATGCCGCTGAGTGTCTGCAGAGCCGCGGAATCCGCCGTATTCAGGTTCACCTTTTCCTGACCCGAATCCTCTTCCGCTCCGCCGGAGCGCTTATCCCCGCTGTCCGCCGTCTCCGCGGCCGGAACCGACAGCTCCTTTTCCAGGACTTCTTCCTCCGTAGGCACATAAATCTGCTGACCGTCGCTGAGGGGCTGGGCCTGATTAATATAGACTCCCGCCGCTTCAGGAAGGAAACCTCCCGCCATCTCAACAGCCTGAAACACTCTGCTGTCCGGCGGCATTCCATATACGCCGGGCTTCGCCACGGCGCCGCAGACATCCACAAAAATCTGCTCCGGCTGGGACGGGCTTTCCACCTCCGCTGCCTCTCCTGCAGCCGCAGATGGCTCCTCTCCATTCCCGGCTTCTGCCGCGCTGCTTTTCTTTTCAGCCGCAGCGGATTTTTCCTCCGATTCCTGGCTAAGATCCGTCTGCTGCCCTGCGGAATCTTCTTCCGGGATATCGGAGGAGGGATCCTCCTCGTCCGGCTCCTCTGAAAGAAAGATGTCCGCCTCCTGTCCGGCAGAGCATCCCCACAGAGGAAATGCCAGCAAAAATACCAGCAGGTACGCCGCCGCTTTCTTCTTTTTTATTCTTTTTTTAATTCCGGTTCACTCCTTATCCATAGATTTTATGGCAGAGCTCCCCTTCTTTTCCATACTTGACCATTTCCTATTTTAACGAATTCCTTCAGCATTTACAATAGGAAACTGCTATTTTTGCCATTTGAAGATCACAATGCCGACGATCGCCACCGCCATTCCGATCAGCTTTCTCCATTCAAAGGGCTGACGGTCCGTGCCGAACATCCCGAAAAGCTCGATCACATAGGCGACGATCAACTGAGAGATCACAATCAGCATGGCGGCTCTTGCCGGGCCTAAAGCGCCCATGCTCTGGATCACAGTGATCGTGATAAAGGCTCCGATCACGCCTCCCAGAAGCGTATACTTATTTTCCACCTGCCAGAGAGCCGAAATACTTTCCCGGCCTGTAAAAAGCCACGCCAGCACGCAGACCGCGAAGGCCGAAAGCTGAACCCACCCGGTAGACACCCAGAGACTGGACTGCTTCGTCACTTCCGTATTGAATACTCCCTGAATACTCATCAGGGCACCTGAGACCAGCGCCGCAATAAATCCCCACATAATTTTCCCTCCGATAATGAAATATGCAAAGAAAAAGGCTGGTATTCTGAACCCGCCCTTTAAATACTTGGTATTAACATATGCGGAAAGCTATGTTTTTATACCCATAACAAAACCACCCTTGTACTTTGGCGAGTAAGGGCGGTTTTGTAAACGAAACTTATTGTGTCAACCTCTTGCGGGCGGTTGTTCCTTCTTTTAGATGAATCAAGAATACTGGTGTCCCAGCAGAAAAACATCTTGCTTTCTTACTTATAGTATATGAAGCTCCTTATGATCTCCCGGAACTGCCGTCTCCGGCACTGCAGTGGCAGTGACCGCCGCAGCCGCTGCAGTTCCCGCCGCACTGAAGAGATTTACCGTTCTTTTTGTCCCGGATCATACTGCGGACGATCAGTCCCACGATCAGCACCAGAACTGCAAGTACGATCACTGTTCCCATAATCAGCACCTCCGATTTTTGTAAACATTCAGGCTCCGGCTCATTCTTATCTCGCCGCGCTTCTGACGTTTATATTCAATGTGCCGCTTTCCCTGTACGGTCTGAAAAGCAGATAGATAAATCCAATTATAAGTATAAAAGCGATAACTGTAAAGATTCCGAAGCTGCCGCCTGCCGCAAGGGCGCCGATCTGGTATACACAGAGAGATACCACATAGGCAAGCAGGCACTGATATCCAATCGCGAACAAGAACCATTTCGTGTTGTTCATCTCACGCTTGATGGCGCCCATGGCCGCGAAGCACGGAGCGCACAGAAGATTGAACACCAGGAAGGAATATGCCGCGACAGCGCTCATGCTGCCTGCAAGCTGTCCCCAGATTTCAACTCCATCCTCCGCCACTTCCGCAAAACCAAAGAGGACTCCGAAGGTACCTACTACGTTTTCCTTGGCAATAAGGCCTGTAACGGCCGCAACCGCCATCTTCCAGTCTCCCCAGCCCAGCGGGGCGAAAATCGGAGCGATCACGCCGCCGATGGCTGCCAGAATACTGTCGTTGAGCTGCTCCGCCTCCAGCATGCCGAAGGAACCGTCTGACCAGCCGAAGCTCATCAGGAACCACAGCAGGATGGTGGAAAGAAGAATGATCGTACCCGCCTTTTTAATAAAGGACCAGCCGCGCTCCCACATGCTTCTCAGCACGCTTCCCACAGTGGGAAGATGGTAAGCCGGAAGCTCCATAACGAAGGGAGCCGGATCTCCCGCGAACAACCTCGTTTTTTTCAGGATGATGCCGGAGCATACGATAGCCGCGATACCTACAAAATACGCGCTGGGCGCTACCCAGGAAGCGCCGTCGAACAGCGCGCCCGCGATCAGGGCAATGATCGGAAGCTTCGCCCCGCAGGGAATAAATGTCGTAGTTATGATCGTCATTTTACGGTCACGGTCGTTTTCGATGGTTCTGGAAGCCATAACTCCCGGAACTCCACAGCCTGTGCCGATCAGCATCGGGATAAAGGATTTTCCGGAAAGACCGAATTTACGGAAAATACGGTCCATGATAAAGGCAACCCGGGCCATATAGCCGCAGCCTTCCAGGAACGCGAGGAAGATAAACAGTACGAGCATCTGCGGCACAAATCCCAGAACAGCGCCCACGCCTGCTACAATACCGTCAAGGATCAGTCCCTGGAGCCATCCGGCGCAGTGAATACTTACCAGGAAGCTTTCGATAGCCGGCGGGATGATCTCGCCGAACAATACGTCATTGGTCCAGTCTGTAACGATGGTACCTACCGTGGTCACGGATACATAATAAACCAGCCACATCACCGCCGCGAAGATGGGAAGAGCCAGGATACGGTTGGTGACGATCCGGTCGATCTTGTCGGAAACCGTCATTTTTTCTCCGGTCTGCTTCTTCCGGCAGCACTGTCCGATGATGGAAGAAATATAGTTATAACGTTCATTTGTAATGATACTTTCCGTATCGTCGTCCATTTCTCTCTCAATGTCCGCGATCTCAGCGGAAACATCCGGCACTCTGGAAAGCTGCTGCGCGATCTTGTCGTCTCTTTCAAGAAGCTTCACGGCAAAGAAGCGTTTCTGCTCTTCCGGAACGGCTCCGGTCAGCTTTCTTTCGATCGAATCCAGCACATCCTCCACCTTCTGGTCAAAGCTATGTACCGGAGGATTTACTTTATGGGAACTGGCAAACTGCACCGCCATATCCGCGGCACGTTTTACGCCGTCCCCCTTCAGGGCGGAAATCTCCACCACCGCGCAGCCAAGCTTTTTCGCCAGCTTGTCGGTCATGATCTGATCGCCGTTTTTCTTCACGAGATCCATCATATTCACAGCCATTACTACAGGAATACCAAGCTCCATAAGCTGTGTGCTCAGATAAAGATTTCTCTCAAGGTTTGTTCCGTCAATGATATTCAGGATCGCGTCCGGCTTCTCATTGATCAGATAGTTTCTTGCCACCACTTCCTCCAATGTATAGGGAGACAGGGAATAAATTCCGGGAAGATCCGCGATCACAACGTCCTTGTTGCCCTTCAGTCTTCCTTCCTTTTTCTCCACTGTTACGCCCGGCCAGTTTCCCACAAACTGGTTGGCGCCTGTCAGCGCGTTAAACAGCGTAGTCTTGCCGCTGTTCGGATTGCCGGCCAATGCAATTGTTATTGCCATCTCTCTTTCCTCCTTCATTTATTCCACAGTGATCATTTCCGCGTCTGCTTTTCTTACGGACAGCTCATAGCCTCTCACTGTAACCTCAACCGGATCCCCAAGGGGAGCCACCTTTCTCACATAGACGCTGACGCCTTTCGTAATGCCCATATCCATGATCCTTCGCTTCACAGGGCCCTCTCCGTTCAGCTTCACCACTTTCACCGTCTGTCCCACCGGAACATTTTTTAATGTCTTCATTGAATCTCCTCCCTTCAGTCCACCATGACTTTGTTTGCCATATCCCGTCCGATCGCCACTCTGGAATCCTTCACACTGACGATCAGATTTCCTCCGGCAGTAGAAACAACCGTCACCTCTGCTCCGGAAACAAAACCGAGAGATTCCAGAAAACGCCTGGTATCCTCTTTTCCACCGACTCTGCCGATGGTACACGGTTCTCCATCTTTTACCATTGATAATGGCAGCATAGTTTCACTTCTTTCTCTGTTAGTCTCAAGAAACTCTCTTGTCAGTGTTAGTATATGCGAACTAACTTTGTTTGTCAAGACCATCTTTTTATTTTTCAGATATTCAAAGTGGGAGTCTTATTGATAGAGGCACTTTCAAGTCTATTGATTATTGCCGAATAAGGATAGATGTGCTATACTTCCCACATGCTGATTTGATTCAGCTTTTCATATTCATTGTTGCCTTGTCGGTTTTGTTTACGAGATTTTCAAGGATAGACGAAAATAGCCGCCAACTACTGCCAATAGTTGACGGCTGTTTGTAGATAACAGATGCGAAATCGTATAAATCTATTTTTAGCACACCCTTTTTCCATTCTGTGCAAATGTGACTTTAACCAAAGATATGTTGAATAGAGTGAACAATAGGAAAGGATGTCATATATGATTAGAGAAGTCGTAAAAGATGATTTAGATGGTTTATTAAAGCTGTATATGCAGTTACATGATAATCCCATGCCGGAAAAGACCAATGAACTATTGCAGATTTGGGATAGTATTTTTTTAGATAAAAACCATCATGTGATTGTTGCGGAAGAAAATGAAAAAATTGTATCTTCCTGTGTCTGTGTCATCATTCCAAATCTGACACACAACCAGCAGCCATATGCTTTTATTGAAAATGTGATAACTGATGAAAGACATAGAAATAAAGGACTGGCAACACAGTGCCTGAATTACGCCAAAGAGATTGCCATAAGAGAAAACTGCTATAAAATAATGCTGCTTACAGGTTCTAAGAAAGAAAGTACATTGGGGTTTTATAGAAAGGCAGGTTATAACAGTAATGACAAAACAGCATTTATTCAATGGATATAGTGTCGCAAAAGAACAGCTTGATTTGTATTTTGCAATGCAGAACTTAAATCGGGAAACAATAAAGTATCTTGCTGACATAATTCAAGTTGGAATGAAACTGCCAGACATCAAAGCATTGTGTGAAGATTATTTGCTCAAAAATGGAGCAGACTCCTTTTGGTATTGGGGTGTAGGAGCATTTATTTTTGCAGGGGATGAAACTACTGTTTCCATATCAGGTAAAGATTACAAAGCAACAGATAGAATCATACAGGAGAATGATATTATCACAATTGATTTAAGTCCCCAAAAGAATAACATTTGGGGAGATTATGCAAGAACACTTGTATTTGAAAATGGCATATTATGTAGAGAAACCGACCAAATCAAAAATGACGAGTGGCGAAACGGTTTGCAGATGGAGGAATATCTGCATAAAACTTTAATTGATGTGGCAGCGCCAAATATGACATTTGAAGAATTATACTATTACATGAATGATTTGATTGCAGAAAAAGGTTTTTTTAATTTGGACTTTCTTGGTAATCTCGGACATTCCATTGTAAAAAATAAAAATGGCAGAATATATACTGAAAAAGGAAACCATAAAAGATTATCAGATGTCGAAATGTTTACTTTTGAACCGCATATCAGCATTCCTGATTCCAAATATGGCTATAAGAGGGAAGATATTTATTATTTTAACAATGGCAGGCTGATTAAATTATAAATCGCATAAATGAAGGGATTTTACATGGGAAAACTAAATGTTGATGGAACAGAAATACAGGTCTTACAGGTTGAAGAAGATGATTACATCTCTTTGACAGATATGGTAAGAAAAATTGATAATGAACCTGCTCTGATAGAAAAATGGTTACGCAACAAGAATACAATAGAATTTCTCGGTATATGGGAAGAAATGTATAATGCAGATTTCTATACTGCCGCCTATGCTCAGGCTGACTGCCGGAGAAGCGCCCGTACCCTAAGCTCCAGTTTCCCCAACTCGATGGGTTTTACCATGTAATTGTCAATCCCCAGCCGGAAGCCTTTCTGTTTGGAGGGCAGATCATCCTTCGCAGACATAAAAAGGATGGGAATGGTCTTATTCAATGCCTCCGCTCTGCTCATACCCCTCAAAAGACGGGAAAAGCACTGGCATCCCTTGATACTCCCGCCTGTTTTGCAATTCTGTCCAATCCTACAGCCGCAATCGATACGATGCTTTCCCCATGAATAAAATCTGTAGCGCTGACATCAAAAAGCAGATTCCCCTGCGACGGAAATTCTTCGTCTCCCTCCCAGAAAAGGAAGCGAACCGGAATACATTCAAAGGCGTTGAATTCATATCCTACATCCGACCATGCTATTTTCCTGCCTCCCATCTTCTGAAAGGCTTCCGCTAATTCTTCCGTATGATCATGAAACATTCTGGAAAAAGGATCTGTGATCCCCTGCTGAAACGCCTTTGAAAAAGGAGCTGTATTCTTCAGTTTTTCAAACTTTACCCACTCATCCTTGAAATGTGCCAGCGGAGTCACATAGCCGAACAAAGTATAAACATTCAATTTTTCATAACAGGTTACCGGCTCGTCATCCTCCATCGCCCTGATATTTCCAATTTCTTTATGAATCCCCAGCTTTCTGCCGAAATGACGGATAGTAAGCCAGCCGCCTTCTTCTTTTAGTTCCGGCAGCAGCGTTTTCAGTTTTTCCTGATCCATAGCCAGAAATTTCTCCCGCCACTGCTCACACCATTTCTCATAATTGTTCATTTCATCTGCCTGGAACTCATTCTTCATTTCCATTTCCTCCTGCTGTGTTTTATTTCTGTATTCATATACGCCATAAGCTGTGCCAGTGGCAGCTCCACATTTAATGTTATTTATAAAATAACATCTTTTCCAACAGTATAACGCTTGAAATTTTCTTTGTCAATATGATGTTATTTTAAAAATAACATTCATCCCCATAAAACAGGTGAAACTTTGCCTTTTCTCTAATACAAAGCTCCACCTTTTTCTAATCTGCTATAATATTCCCGGATAATATCTGCTAACGTGATCTGTTCCATTTCACACTCCGCAGTATGCTGAATCTCGTCATAGTATCGCTGCAGAGCAAGCTGAATATTCACTCCCGCGGCACACTCCGGGTTTGTATGCGTGTCCAGATGCAGCAGCGGCTTATTCCCTTCAATCGCCCGGTAAACATCCAGCAGAGAGATCCTTTCCGGCTCCCGCAGAAGTTCCGGTTTAGCCTTCCCCCGCGTTCCGGACAACAAATCCGCTTTTTTCAGAAGCATCATAAGCTGGCGGACATACCCCGGATTTGTATGGATGCTTTTCGCAATAGCCGTACTGCTCAGATCCATCGTGGGGTTGATCACAATAAAGGCCATGACATGCACCGCGTCACTTAATTTTGTTGAAAATTTCATCTCTTCTCCTCTATGTTTTCTGCAATTTCTTGTTATTTATAAAGTAACATTTGGAAATAAAATTATCAACTATGACTTTCCGCTTCTGCTCTTTCTGTCTCCCGCAAGGCTTTCCACAGCAACAGCGAGTTGCTTGTTAAAACTATGTTTTGAGGCTATAATGAGTAAAAACCATCTTTTAGGAGGGACGGGCATGGAAATACAAGATATTCTTAAAAATTTACGCGAGAAAAACAAGCTTACACAAGAACAACTGGCAGAGCGCGTGCAAGTTACCCGACAGGCGGTTAGTCGCTGGGAAACAGGAGAAACGCAGCCAAATACAGATACCTTAAAACTGTTATCACGAGTTTTTGATGTGTCAATCAATACGCTTCTTGGTTCTCCACGGCAGCTTATTTGTCAGTGCTGCGGAATGCCATTGAATGAAGATGGTCAGATTAGCCGGGAACCAGATGGAAACTATAACGAGGACTACTGTACATGGTGCTATACTGATGGGAAATTTGCTTATCAATCCAAGGATTCTTTGTTGGATTATCTGGTTGCGAATATGCCAAATCCCAATAACATAGATGAAAAAACCAGACGCGATCAGTTTGATTTGTATCTTTCGCAGTTAAAGCATTGGAAATAACTTTACCCTCTCTTTTCAACTCTGCGGCGAGTGCTGCCGCCCTGTTCTTTCACCCATTAGAAACGTGCGCCGCCAGGCGCACATAGAGAAACAGGGATCCTGCTTCGGCAAAATCCCTGTACAGCCGCCTGCTTATCTATACCAGGCTTTTTTCCAGAATCTCAATCATCTGGTCTATATGCTCTTTTGTGATCACCAGCGGAGGCACCAGTCTCAGCACGTCGCTTCCGGCCGAGATCACCAGAAGCCCGTTTTCCAGGGCTTTGGAAACGATGCTTCCAACAGGCGTCCCGGAAACGACAAGGCCCTGCATGAAGCCTTTTCCGCGTCTTACGGCGATTACGTCATATTTTTCCACAAGACCGTCCAGCTTTTCCTCCAGATACGGGGTTAGCTCCCGCACATGCTCCAGAATATGATCCTCCTCAAAAATATCAAAAACCTTGCTGACAGCCGCGCAGACAAAAGGATTTCCTCCGTAGGTGGTTCCATGATCACCGGGAGCCAGGGAAGCCGCCGCCGCTTTTTCGCCCAGCACGAAGGCTCCCACCGGAACGCCGCTTCCCAGCGCCTTGGCGCAGGTCATGATATCCGGCTTCACACCGTAGGACTGCCATGCGAAATAGTCTCCCGTCCTTCCCATCCCGCACTGGATCTCGTCAAAGATCAGCAGGATATCCTTCTCTGTACAAAGCTCCCTCAGGCCCTCCAGGAAGCCCTGCTCCGCAGGATATATTCCGCCTTCTCCCTGGATGGTCTCTGTAATGACAGCGCAGGTCTTGTCCGTGATCAGGGACTTTACACTCTCCAGATCGTTAAAATCCGCGAACTTCACTCCTCCGATCAGAGGCTCAAAGGGCTCCCGGTAATGGGCGTTGCCCGTAACGGAAAGGGCCCCCATGCTCCTGCCGTGGAAGGAGTGATTCATGGCAATGATCTCATTGCGCTCATTTTCCCCCTTGGAGAAAGCATATTTTCTCGCCGCCTTCAGCGCTCCCTCAATGGCTTCTGTGCCGCTGTTCGTAAAAAAAGCCTTGCTCATTCCGCTGGCCTTTACCAGCTTTTTCCCCGCCTGACTCATGGGCTCGTTGTAGTACAGATTGGAAATGTGCATCAGCTTGCCGATCTGCTCCTTCAGCGCCTCGTTATAGCCGGGATAGTGATAGCCGAGAGCGTTTACCGCGATCCCCGCCGCAAAATCCAGATATTTTTTTCCTTCCGTGTCATATAACCAGCAGCCGTCGCCGTGATCCAGCACAACCGGAAAACGGTTGTATGTATGGAGGATACTCTCCTCAGACTGCCGCATCTGTTCATTCATGCTCATGATAATATTTTTCGCCGTCCTCTCTCAATATCGCAGTTCCAATTCCTTTATTGGTAAAGATTTCCAGAAGCAGACTGTGGGGGATCCTGCCGTCCAGGATATGTACCCGGTTGACGCCCTGCTCGATGGCGTCGATGCAGTTTTTCAGCTTCGGGATCATGCCGCCGCCCACATAGCCTTCCGTGATCAGCTCCTCCGCCTCATGGACATGAAGCTCCGAGATCAGGGTTTCCGGATCGTTCTGATCCTTGTACACTCCCTCTATGTCGGATAAGAAAGCCAGCTTCTCCGCGTGCACCGACTCCGCGATAGCGCAGGCCGCGTCGTCCGCGTTGATATTATAGGAATCAAAATTATCGTCGTACCCTATGGGGAACACGATCGGCAGGAAGTCCTTCTCCAGCAGATCGTGGAGGATCTTGGGATTTACTTCGCTGATCTCTCCCACATAGCCGATATCCTCGCCGCCGGACAGCTTTTTCGTGCATTTTAGAAGGCCGCCGTCCTTGCCGCTGATCCCCACCGCTTTCACTCCCAGGGATTCCACCATGGTGACAAGCTCCTTGTTTACCTTCGCCAGCACCATCTCCGCGATCTCCATGGTTTCTTTATCCGTCACCCGCAGTCCGTTGACAAAACGCGGCTCCATACCGACCTTGTTCACCCACCGGCTGATCTCCTTGCCGCCGCCGTGTACGATGATGGGCTTGAAGCCTACCAGCTTCAGAAGCACCGCGTCCTTAATGACATTTTTCTTCAGCTCCTCGTCCAGCATGGCGCTCCCGCCGTATTTTATCACCACAATTTTTCTGTTAAAACGCTGAATATAGGGAAGGGCCTCGATCAGTACCTCTGCCTTATCCAGATACTTCTGCTTAACCATATTTTATATTCCTCCTTCCTGCCGTCAGGAACGATAGTCCGCGTTGATCTTTACATAGTCGTAGGTCAGGTCACAGCCCCAGGCCGTAGCCGCGTAATCTCCCATTTTCACATCCGCGATGGCCGTTACCTCGTCCTCTGAGAGGATCCTGGCCGCTTCCTCCTCGCTGTATCCCGTGGATACGCCGTTCTCAATGATCTTGATCTTCCCGGCCCTGCTCTCAAAATACAGATCCACCTTCTCAGGATCAAACTGCGCGCCGGAATAGCCCATGGCGCAGAGAATTCTTCCCCAGTTGGCGTCATGTCCATAGATCGCCGCCTTTGTGAGGGAGGACGAAACCACAGATTTACTCAGGGTTACCGCCTGTTCCTTGCTCTCCGCCCCGATAATCTTCACCTCGAAAAGAGCGGTTGCGCCCTCTCCGTCTCCCGCGATCTTCTTCGCAAGAGAGGTGTTTACATAATTCAGAGCCTTGCAGAAGGTTTCGTAATCCTCATTTTTTTCAGTGATCTCCGGGTTTTCCGCCATACCGTTGGCAAGAAGGAGTACCGTATCGTTTGTGGAGGTATCTCCGTCTACGGACACCATATTATAGGTATCCTTGACATCCTGGCTCAAAGCCTCCTGAAGAAGCTCTTTAGATATACAAACGTCTGTTGTGACGAAGCCCAGCATGGTGCACATATTGGGATGAATCATGCCGGAACCCTTGCACATACCGCCCACGGTCACGGTTTTTCCGCCGATCTCCACCTGCACGGCGGCCTCTTTTTCCACCGTATCTGTCGTCATAATCGCTTTGGCCGCCAGATTTCCTGCCTCCAGGCTGTCGTCAAGCTCTTTCGCCATCATTCCGACGCCCTTTTCCAGCTTCTCAACGGGGAGCTGCATTCCGATCACTCCGGTGGAAGCCACCAGCACGCTGTCCGCCGGGATTCCCAGCGCCTCCGACGCGGACGCGGCCGTTGCACGGCAGTATGAAAAGCCCTCCTCGCCGGTACACGCGTTGGCGATCCCGCTGTTGCACACCACCGCCTGCGCGGCCGGATGATGATACACAATCTCCTGATCCCATTTTACGGGAGCCGCCTTCACCACGTTGGTGGTAAAGGTTCCCGCCGCCGCGCAGGGCTTTTCGCTGTAGATCATGGCCATATCTGTTCTTCCCTGATATTTGATCCCCGCCGCCGCGGACGCGGCCAAAAAACCTTTCGCGGCTGTAACGCCGCCTTCTATTTTCTTCATCTTATTTTCCTCGTTTCTGTACGAATTCATTTCCATATTCCCGCATTACGGAACCATAGGGATCTGTCTCAGCCCTTCCGCCTCGTCGAAGCCGAACAGCAGGTTCATGTTCTGTACCGCCTGTCCCGCCGCGCCTTTTACAAGATTATCCATAGCTCCCATCATAACGATCCTCCTGGTTCTGGGATCGAGCTTGAAGTTTACGTCCACAAAATTACTGCCCTCCACCCATTTCGTCTGGGGGCAGACGTCCTTGTCAAGAACCCGGACAAACTGTTCCTCTTCATAATATTTGTCGTAAGCCGCCTTTACCTCTTCATAGGAGACTTCTTTATTTAAGGACGCGTAAGCCGTAATCAGGATTCCTCTGTTCATGGGGATCAGGTGCGGCGTAAAATTGATCAGGACCTCCTGGCCACAGGCGTATCCCAACTGATCCTCGATTTCCGGCGTGTGACGGTGGTTCGTCACTCCGTAGGCCTTGATATTTTCATTGACCTCGCAGAAGAGATTGTCTGTTTTGGCTCCTCTCCCCGCACCCGAGGTTCCTGATTTCGCGTCTATGATGATGGTGGAGGGATCGATCATTCCCTCCTTCAGAAGCGGATATATGGACAAGGTTGAGCAGGTCGGATAGCATCCCGGGTTCGCGATGAGCCTTGCTTTTCTGATATCCTCCCTGTTGATCTCGCAGAGTCCGTACACCGCCTCCTCAATAAACTGAGGCGACTTGTGCTGGATCCCGTACCACTTCTCATATTTTTTGACGTCCTTGATACGAAAATCCGCGCTCAGGTCAATGACCTTCGTTCTGGAAAGAATTTCTTCATTAATTAACGACGCGCAGAGTCCCTGGGGCGTGGCCGTAAAAATCACATCCGCCTCATCCGCCAGAGCTTCCATATTATCGTCCATACATTTGGCATCTACAAGCTTAAAAAAGTTCTGATAGATTCCCGCATACGATTTATCTATATAGCTTCTGGATCCATACCAGGCAATCTCCACATCTTTATGCCCCAGAAGCAGTCTTACAATCTCGTTTCCGGCGTAGCCTGTAGCGCCGATAATACCTGCCTTTATCATAATCCGTTCTCCTCCTCGTTTCTGTACACTGCTGATAGGATGCTACGATTATACATCTCTTTTGCATAATATGCAACACATATTTTTTCTGCTTTTTTGTCCCAGCCACTGGAAATCATGCATTTTTATGCGTTTTATCACAGTTTGTTTGTATTTTTATGCAAAAATTTATCTATATTTTTTTCAAATGCCCTATTGCATATTTATAAAAAATGTTGTATATTATCCCTTGTCAACAAAAAAGAAAATCCATGGTTCCGTGGATATTCATATAAGAAATTCAACAGTATTCACACGGCCGTTTTTATTTATGCAGGCCCGTGTAAATTCATTTCAGGAGGATACGAATATGAAAGAAAAAGTTGTTTTGGCATACTCAGGCGGTCTGGATACCACAGCCCTGATCCCGTGGCTGAAAGAGACCTTCGACTACGACGTAGTCTGCTGCTGCGTCAACTGCGGTCAGGGAAACGAGCTGGACGGTCTCGACGAAAGAGCAAAAATGTCCGGCGCTTCCAAATTATATATCGAGGACATCGTAGATGAGTTCTGCGACGAATATGTAATGCCCTGCGTACAGGCGGGAGCCGTATACGAGCATAAATATCTTCTGGGAACCTCTATGGCCCGCCCTGCTATCGCGAAAAAGCTGGTGGAGATCGCCAGGAAGGAAAACGCCGTCGCGATCTGCCACGGCGCTACCGGAAAAGGAAACGACCAGATCCGTTTTGAGCTGGGTATCAAGGCTCTGGCTCCCGATATCAAGATCATCGCTCCATGGCGTATGACCGACGTATGGACCATGCAGTCCAGGGAGGATGAGATCGCGTTCTGCCAGGCACACGGAATCAATCTTCCTTTCGACGCCCGTCACAGCTACAGCCGCGACCGGAACCTGTGGCATATCAGCCATGAGGGTCTTGAGCTGGAGGATCCTTCCCAGGCTCCCAATTATGACGATATGCTGGTTCTCAGCGTTACCCCGGAAAAAGCGCCTGACAAAGAAACAGAGATCACCATGACCTTTGAGGCCGGCGTTCCCAAAACTCTCAACGGCAAGGCGATGAAGGTATCCGAGATCGTTACGGAGCTGAACCGTCTCGGCGGCGAGAACGGCATCGGCATTGTAGATATCGTGGAAAACCGCGTGGTGGGAATGAAGTCCCGCGGCGTTTATGAAACTCCGGGAGGAACCATCCTCATGGCCGCTCACGAGCAGCTTGAGGAGCTGACTCTTGACCGTGACACCATGGAAGCCAAGAAGAAACTGGGAAGCCAGTTTGCCCAGGTGGTATACGAGGGCAAATGGTTTACCCCTCTCCGCGAGGCGATCCAGGCATTTGTGGAATCCACCCAGAAATATGTAACCGGAGAAGTAAAATTAAAGCTTTATAAAGGAAACATCATCAAAGCAGGAACCACCTCTCCCTACAGTCTGTACAATGAGTCTCTGGCCTCCTTCACCACCGGAGATATGTACGACCATCATGACGCGGACGGCTTCATCACTCTGTTCGGCCTGCCCTTAAAGGTCCGCGCTATGAAATTACAGGAAGTGGAGAAAAACAGCAGCCAGAAATAAGCATTGATATCATGACGGATACAGCAGAGGAGCCCGGGATCATTCCACCCGGACTCCTCTTTTTTTCAGTCTTTTATACATCCATTCCCTGAGCAGCGCGTACAGCACCGATACGATAGGAATGAAGATCAGCATTCCCGCGACGCCCATAAGGCTGCCGCCTACGGTGACCGCCATCAGCACCCACATGGACGGCAGACCTACCGAGCCTCCCACCACATGAGGATAGATAAGGTTTCCCTCGATCTGCTGCAGGATCAGGAAGAGAACCACAAACAAAAGAGCCTTGGTGGGACTTACCAGAAGTATCAGGAAAGCGCTGATCACGCAGCCGATAAACGCCCCGAAAATAGGGATCAGCGCTGTAAAGGCGATCAACACCCCCACCAGCATGGCGTAGGGAAATTTAAAAATCGACATAGCCACAAAAAACATACTGCCCAGGATCACAGCCTCAATACACTGCCCTGTCACAAAACGGGAAAATGTATTGTTGGCAAGAGTGCATACATGAAGGAGATATTCTACCGTTTTTTGGGGAAGAAACGCGTAGAGAAGCTTCTTGGCCTGTACCATCAGCGTCTCCTTCTGAACCAGAATGTAGCAGGCAAATACAAAACCGATACTTACATTGACCGCCGTATTGACAATCCCCATTGTAACGGTAACTGTAGAAGAAAGGATATTGTTCACACCGCTCTGAAGCACCTGCAGAACAGAGTCCAAAATCTTCTGAGGCTGAATATCAAGAGAATTGGCCCACTCCACGATCATGGAATTTTTCTGGAAGGTGCTGTCGATCCAGTTCTGCAGATTCTGAATCCCCGTCTCTATCCCTTTCCCGAGTCCCATCACAGACCTTCCAAGCTCCGGCAGCACCACCTGCGCCACGATCATGATCACCAGGATCACAAAAAGAATGGCGAAAACCAGACTCACCGGGCGCGCCGCTCTGCTCCCTCTTTTGCTGTTCTTCAGCTTCCCTTTTCCAAAAAGATTCCGTTCTATGAAGCTCATGGGAACGTTCAGCACAAAGGCGATCCCCCCGCCGAGAATAAAGGGAAATATCAGTCCGATCATAGCCCCCAGAACATCCAGCACTACGTCTACATTCTGCAGCCCCACATACAACAATACTGTAAATAAGATCAGCAGCATGATATTTTTCATATTTTTTTTGTCCACTTCCGTCAAATACCTCCTGCTCTTAAAGACACGTCATATAAAATTTTCAGCTTTCGCCGACTGTTAATAACAGTCATTCTATCACGAAACCATCGTTTCTTCCAGTAGATTTCTATTTTTGAGTCCGCTTTTTTTCCTCCCGGTCTTTTTCACATACAGACATTTCTTTCCCTCCGGGGCGTCAGCTCTTTTTATTATTCTTTCCAGTCTTTTTTTACAGAAACAATTTTTCTGCCCTATGATCAATTCCGCGCTCATATCCGGCCGGAGCGATTGACAGGCTCCCCGGAACCGCCCTATAATAAAAACAGAATAAAAAAGAATAAGAGGAATCATATGAATAATCAAAATACCTTCGCCCTGAAGGGCGACATCTGCTTCAGTTTGGATCAGAAACACCTGTCTGTTATGGAAAACGCCTATGTTGTCTGCGAGGACGGGCTCTGCGCCGGAGTCTACCGGGAGCTTCCCGGACGTTTCCGGGGAATTCCCTGCACGGATACCGGCGGGGCGCTGATCACCCCCGGTTTCACAGATCTCCACCTTCACGCGCCCCAGTACAGCTTCCGTGGTATGCATATGGATCTGGAGCTCCTGGACTGGCTGAACACCGTCACCTTTCCTGAGGAAGCCAAATACGCGGATCTGGATTATGCCAAGCGGGCTTATCAGATCTTTACAGAAGATCTGAAAAACAGCCCCACCACGAGAGCCTGTATTTTCGGCACCCTACATGCAGAGGCCACGGAGCTTCTGATGGAGCTCACAGAAAAAACAGGAATCAAAGCATACGTCGGCAAGGTCAATATGGACCGGAACGGCCCCGCCTCTCTTCAGGAGGAGAGCGCCAAAAGCTCCGCCGAGGCTACGGTCCGCTGGCTGGAGGAAACCGCCGGAAAATACAGAAACGTCAGGCCGATTCTTACGCCCCGTTTCATTCCCTCATGCTCAGACGAACTCATGAGAGAACTTTCCTCTATCCAGAAAGCCTACCGTCTCCCGGTGCAGTCTCACCTGTCTGAAAATCCCGGCGAAACCGCCTGGGTCCGTGAGCTCTGTCCTGACGCTGATTTTTATGGAGACGCATACGACCGGTTCGGCCTTTTCGGCGGCGGCCAGTGCCCCACCATCATGGCCCACTGTGTTTACTCTTCCGACCAGGAGATCGCCCTTATGAAAAAACGCGGCGTCTATGTGGCTCACTGTCCTCAGTCCAATACCAACCTGTCCTCAGGGATCGCCCCGGTAAGGAAATTCCTTGAGGAGGGCCTGTGCGTGGGTCTGGGTACAGATATTGCCGGGGGACACTCGCTGTCCATGCTGAGGGCCGCGGCGGACGCCGTTCAGGTCTCCAAGCTCCGCTGGAGACTGACGGACAATACCCAAAAAGCCCTGACCTTCGACGAAGCCTTTTACCTGGCTACCATGGGCGGGGGAAGCTTCTTCGGCAAAGTTGGAAGTTTTTTGGACGGTTATGAATTTGACGCGCTGATCCTGGACGACAGCCGCTTCCCTCATCCTCAGCCCCTGACTGCCCGGGAGCGGCTGGAGCGGCTTGCTTACCTGGACGACGGCGGATGTGTTGCCGGAAAATATGTAGCCGGAGTGAAATTGTTCTAAAAAAACATCCATCTTGTATCGAGAAAAATACAACAATCTGAAGAATATTAAGGTTTTTGCACTTTCTTTCTTTACTCTAATACAGTATAATAGCCTGGTTGGAGATACGCATATTTTATATGCCGCATCCACGGCGGAACGTTTATTAAACAGTAGAAAATCTTAACAGTTCAGTCCGCGCCATTCGTAAAACCGCACAATGTGCTTACCGTGGCTAACGCCACTGTTTTACTCATAAACGGGCGCTCAGCTCATACAGATGTCCGCTCGCAAAAACATGCAGGCATGTTTTATGCTTCCCGACCACTGTATGACTGAACTGATACAAAAAATCTTAAATACGGCCGAAGGGAAAGAATGAAATGGAAAAGACACAAATCAAACTGAAAAATTCTCTGTTGCTGCTCCTTACAGCGACAATCTGGGGCGTGGCTTTTGTGGCCCAGAGCGTCGGCATGGATTATATGGGAAGCTTCACCTTTAGCGCGGTCCGCAACCTGATCGGAGGAGTCGTACTTCTCCCTGTGATCTGGTTTCTGGGCAGAGGAAAAAACAAGCAGCCTCTCCCCGCGCCTCACTGTAAAGAAAATAACAGAACACTGATCGCCGGGGGGATCGCCTGCGGCGTCCTGCTCTGTCTGGCAAGTAATTTCCAGCAGCTCGGCATCAAATATACGACCGTGGGAAAGGCAGGCTTTATCACCGCCTGCTATATCGTGATCGTCCCGGTCCTGGGACTGTTCCTGAAAAAATCCTGCGGCCCGTTTATCTGGCTAGCCGTAATCCTGGCTCTGGCAGGACTGTATCTTCTCTGTATCCAGGACGGCTTTTCCGTCGGAAAGGGCGATTTTCTTGTGCTGATCTGCTCAGTGCTGTTTTCTCTGCACATTTTGGTGATCGACCATTTTTCGCCTCTGGTGGACGGTGTAAAAATGTCCTGCATCCAGTTTTTTGTCTGCGGCATACTTTCCGGTATTCCCGCGCTGATCTTTGAGGAGCCGACGCTGTCCGGGATCGCGGCTGCCTGGATCCCCATCCTTTACGCAGGCGTAATGTCCTGCGGCGTAGCCTACACTCTGCAGATCGTAGGTCAGAAGGGAATGAATCCCACCGTAGCCTCCCTGATTCTCAGCCTGGAATCCTGCATATCCGTACTGGCCGGATGGCTCCTCCTGGGGCAGAGTCTCAGCGCCAGAGAGCTCGCCGGCTGTATAATTATGTTCTGCGCTATTGTACTGGCTCAGCTTCCCCAGAAAAAGAGTCCTGCCATCAGTCCCAGAGCAACAGACAATCTGTGATTTTCTCATCCTTACTGAAGCTATATCATAATATCCCAGCGGGTAATCGGATAGGGGAAAGTTCCTCTTCCCTATCCGATCACGCGATACTGTGGGCAGCTCACAGCAGAGCTGTTCGCTGTCCGTTGCCCTGCAAATGTCTGCTCATGCAAGCATGGCAGCCGCTTGCAGGGCGTATCGCGCAAAAGCCCCTGACCGCCGGCGGCGGATCAGGGGCTTCGCTTCGTCTTTTCAGTCAGTCAAGCTCTCCTTTTTCCTGAATATGCTGCTTAATCTTTTCGAAACTTTCCGGGCTGAGATCGTGCTCCATCTTGCAGGCGTCCGCCCTGGCGATCTCCGAAGGCACGCCCAGGCCTTCCAGCATCTTCGTAAGAACTGTGTGGCGCTCATAAATTCTGTTGGCGATCTCAGCGCCTTTTTCAAGAAGCGTCACGGTTCCGTAACGGTCCATAGCAATATAACCGTCCTCCCTCAAAAGCTTCATGGCATGGCTCACACTGGGCTTGGAAACACCCAGTCTTGCCGCGATATCTACAGAGCGCACCCCGCCGCCCTTTTTTGATAAAACAAGGATTGATTCCAGATAATCCTCCGCTGATTCTCTAATCTGCATAACAGTACCTCCCATTTCTGCTATTTTATCACAGGCTATTGTTTTTTTCAACTTGCCGGAAACGCCCGCCCCGCCGCCTGATATAACGGAAAACAGGTTTCTGACGGCTATTTGTCGTCTCCCGTAAGCCGAAGTGTATCCCGTATCTCATCCACATCCATATCCAGAATGATCGCCAGCTCATTGATACTGAAAGAGCTTTTCCCGTCCTCCTCATCATCCGACAGCTCTCTGACTGCTTTTTCCAGACGTTCCACCCGGGCTACAAGACTGTCGTCGGCAAATTTCTGCTGCTTCTGTTCCTGGCAGATCTGCTCCAGGCCTTTTCTTACTTCCTCCATCAGCCACCGGCCGTCCCGCACCTGTTCTCCCATATTCTCAAAGGCCTGCCAGAGACATAAGCCCGCCTCCTGGATCAGATCCGGAAGAGGAATCTCCTCTGATTTCATTTCCACCGCCAGCTCCGCGGCAGCCCGCATGTACCTTGAAACCAGTTTTTCCGCGGCGCCTCGGCTTCCCTCCGCCATTTCGCGAAAAAGGGCTTCCTCCTCAAAAATCTCCTCCGGCAGCGGAAGCCCCGCCAGATACTCCTTTAAATACGCTTTTTCTTCTTCTGTCAGAGGAACACGGCGCCGCTCCTCTTTTTCATCCTCCGGTACGCCGCCCTGCGCTCCCTCTATGGAAATGCCCTGGGACATCAGATATTTCAGAACTCCGGCAAGCTGGGTCTGATCCAGTCCGGCTCCGCCGAAGGTATCTCTGAGCTGCTCCGCACGAAGGGAATTCTCTTGGCGGCGGGCCAAAGCCTGTATTTCTTTTAATTTTTCCTGAAATTCCTGGACATTCATCCTGTTTTCTCCTTTCAACATCCCATTCTCATAAATGTTCTTTTTTTATTTTATCACGAGTTATCTTTCTTTCCAATCAGATATGAAACCTGATATTATAATTTTTTATCAATATTTATACAGGGAAAGACCCGATAGGGGAGCTATCGGGTCTTTCGAGGGGAGTATAAATAATTAAATAAGGGGTTATGTAAAAAAAATTTTTGAAGGGTAAATTCTTTTTACAGGGATAATTATAATATAAACTGGAAAAAAAAGCAATAAGATTTTTTCCAATTCGAGACATTATGACCAAAAATCAAACAGGCTCATCTGTTCTCCTTCAGCAGTTTTTCTTTCTTTTCCTGTTTTCTCCCGTTCCACACAGTCTTCATCCAGCTCTTCCAGAAACGGAGAGGGCTCCTTTGCGTAAGTAAGGATCAGCTCCTCCCTGGCTCTTGTCATCCCCACATAAAAAAGCCGCCGTTCCTCCTCAATGTCGGCAGGATGCTTCTCATTTTCCAGAGGAAGCTCGCCCTTTCCGGCGCCGTACAGAAGCACTACAGGAAATTCCAGGCCTTTTGAGCCGTGAAGCGTCATAAGCTGTACTGCGTCCGGCGAAAAGCTCTTCCCGCCGCAGCGCTTCAGATCTCCCTCCTCTCCCATCAGAAGGGCGTCCAGAAATTCCGGCAGCCTCCTGTAAAGGACAGCCGTTCCGGCAAGCAGCTTCAGATTCTTCTCCTGGGACTGATCCAGATCCGCGGCCCATTCCTCCAATAGCTTCTTCGGGGCTGTCCGTCTGGATTTCTCAGCATATTTCTCCGCCTCCTTCTCATAGAGCTTCCAGGCCGCCTCAGGGTGCATCGAGCCCCACAGGAGCCGGACGGCGTCCCTTTTGTATGTCTCGTCCTCAGGATGCTCAAGAGACAGAAAGAAACTGATCGTTCCCCGGACTAAGGCCGCGTCCAGAAAATCCTCCCTGCCGTTCACCACATAGGGAATCCCTTCCTGGCTCAGTGTTTTTTCTAATAATCTTGCCTGATAATGGGTGCGGTAAAGAATGGCGATATCCTTAAAGCTCCTTGTCTTTTTTTCTTCCTGCTCCGGACGGAGCCGCTCCACGTCCAGCATGTCGATTCCGCCGATAAGCCTTGTGATCTCTTTGGCGGCAAAAACAGCTTCCCCTGTTTTGGACGGAGCCTCCACGATCCTCACAGGAATTCCCTCTCCCTGGTGAGAATGAAGTTCTCTCTCATATCCGCCGTTGCGGCGGACTGTACTCAGAGCGCTCCTGATGATTTTTCCGCTGCTTCTGTAATTTTCTGTAAGCGTGATCCTGAGAACGTCCGGAAAATCCTCCTGCATCCTGGAGAAGCACCCTGCGTCCGCGCCCCGGAATCCATAGATGGACTGATCGGGATCGCCGATCACGAACAGCTCTCTGCCCTTCCGGTTCCACGCCCGCACCAGACGGTACTGCAGCGGGCTGATATCCTGGAACTCATCCACCAGCATATAGTAAAAGCTTTTCTCTATTTCCTCCGGAAGCTCCTCCTGGTTCTCAAATACAGCGAGAGTTTCCAGCAGGAGATCGTCAAAGTCGCGTCTGCCGCAGCTCCTCATCCGTCCCTGGTATGCCTCCAGCGCCTCTTTCGGGATCTCCGGCTCCTTTAACACAGCAAGATCTCCGTCGCCGGTTTTCCATATGGAGACTGCCTGAAGGAATTTTCCTGCCGGAAGAGAAAGGCCGTATTCCCGGCAGATATCTTCCGCCCATTCCTTTCGGTCGGCTTCCTGGGCTACGGGAACGTCTTTCCCCAGCTTCTCCAGGATCTCCATGCAGATCGCGTGGAAGGTTCCGATATGCAGTCTGGAAACACTGCGGCGTCCCAGCATCCCGGTCAGTCTGTCCTTCATTTCCCCGGCGGCCAGATTGGTAAAGGTAACGGCGGTGATCTCCGAGGGCCTTACTTTTCTTGTTTCCAGAAGATAACGGATACGGGCGGTAAGGGTTTTTGTCTTTCCGGTGCCCGGGCCCGCGGTCACCGTCACCACAGGGCCGGCCGCCTCCACCGCCTGACGCTGGGCCTCGTTCAGCTCTGTGCCTGCTTCCTCTGATATCCTCCCACAGCTTTCCTGCATCCAGGAACTTTCGGCGTCTGCAGACTCCAAGCTTCCTCCGCGCTCTGCCGCGTTCTTTTCCAGAATCTCTTCTCTGGATCTTTCCTCTGACTTCCCGTCCGGGCCGTCACCCTCCCCGGAAATCCCAATTTCCTGGAAAAAGCTCATCTGGCCCCAGGGATTTTCGATCTCATCCGGATCAAACAGACGGATCGTTCCATATTCCCCGTCAAACCCCGGATTTCGTTTTACCTGCCCGGCCCGCAGTCTCCGGATCCCCTCCGCTGTCATATAGCCGAAGGACTGCCGGATATCCTCCTCCGGTACCTCCCGGAGAATCTCAAACTCTGTTCCAAGGCAGGCCAGCATTTCTTCATACTGCCCCTGAACCTTTTTACTGGACGCTGATTTTCCTGTGGAGGCGGCGATCACCTCTGGGAGAGGCACCAGACTTTCAAAAGGCCTTCCGTTTTTTCCTTTCGCCCCCTCCTCTCTGTCCGCAAGCTGGACGATCCTGTGATCTACGCCCACAGTAAGCTTTTTGCCGCAGACAGGGCACCTTCCCTGATACTGCTCCGCCTGCGCGGGACTGAGACAGATATGGCATTTTCTATGACCGTCAAAATGATATTTACCCTCCTCAGGAAAGAACTCGATGGTTCCCGCAAGTCCCTCTCCCTTTTGGACGGCCCTGAACAAGCCCTCATAGGACATCTCAATATCCAGAAGATTCGCCTCTCTTCCCAGCTTGGCGGGAGAGTGGGCGTCTGAATTTGAGACAAGCTGAAAACGGTCAAGGGCCGACCATCTCCAGTTCATAGACGGATCTGAGGAAAGTCCGGTTTCCAGAGCATGGATGCAGGGCGTCAGATCCTCAAAACATTCTTCGATCGTGTCAAATCCGGAAAAAGCGCCGAACAGCGAAAAATGCGGGGTCCAGATATGGGCCGGGATCAATATTCCCTCCGGGCAGATATCCAGCATGATCTCCAGAAGCTCCTTACAGTCCAGACCCAGGATCGGCCTCCCGTCGGAGTGGATATTTCCGATGGTCTCCAGCTTTTTTGACAGACGTTCCGCCTCCTCTAACCCCGGAAGCAGGATCACATTATGGACCTTGCGGGTTCTGCCGTTTTTCTTATAGATCGAACTGATCTCTCCTGAGATGACAAAACGGGGGCTCTCCTGCCGGGAACGCACCGACTGCTCCAGAAGATACTCCTCCTTCAGCCGGTAAAGGCCGTCCTCCGCGGGCTCAAGCTTCTCCGTAAGCTCCTCTCGCCACGCGGGATGGGTAAAATCGCCGGTACCCACAATGGAAATCCCTTTTTTCCGCGCCCACAGATCCAGATGCTCCGGTGTTCCTTCTCTGCTGGTAGCTCTTGAATACCTCGAGTGGATGTGCAGATCCGCTATGTACTTCATCATATCACCTGATTTCCAAAATTTTTTGTTTTATTTTTTGCTGTTCCGGCGTACGCTTCCGCGCCCGGAGCAGCTCTTTTTGATTTTTCTCACTATAAACAAGGTTTAAAGTTCCTCCTGCAGGCAGGTCTGCATCGGATTTTCAGTCTTTTAGCCCTGGTATCATATCATCCAGTATACCATATTTCCTTGCTCCGGTATTCAAAAATCTCGCAAAAGATGAATAAGGTCTTTCTTTTTTGGGATAATAAAAACCGTAATGAACAACTTGCTGAAACGGCCGGACAACATCCGAAGGTTTCAGCAGATAAATTACACTAGGAGGAATATTCAAATGGCAAAAAATTATGAAAACGACATGAAAACTGTCAACAACAGCTCAGACAAGGCATCCAAAAATGCGATGGATTCTCAGAACTGCGGCAAAAACAGCTCCAAGAACAGCTCTAAAAACAGCTACAGTTCCAAAAACAGCTCCAAAAACAAAGCTTCCAGCGCATATGATCAGGACAGCTCCTCTGACAGATACTAAAGCCAAACAAAAGCTTCTCCCTTCTTCTTATATGATATAGCGAAAGACCCCGCCAAAGCGGGGTCTTTCTGCATGAACAAAAACGGCGGAATATACGGATATGTAGCCCCTTTGCACGGACATACATATGATAAATAAAAAAGGAGAAGCTGTATGTTTCCCATAGAAACAATTTCCGCAAAAATGCTGGATTATTATGCGGGGCGGCCCGACGCCCTTATTATAGATGTGCGGGATGAGGATTCCTACCGGAAAAGTCATATCCGCGGCGCTGTCAATTATCCTTACAATGATCTGGACGGGGAAGAAACCTTTCCCGCCGATAAAACTCTGATCTTTTACTGCGACCGGGGAGGCGCCAGTATGGCGGCGGCCAGACTTTTTGTGCGCAAAGGCTACCGCACCCGGTCCGTTATCGGCGGTTTTGCCGCCTATCGCGGAAGAAATCTTGTAATTTCCCGATAACCGTGTTAAGGTAAAGGAGATTATTAAGAAGTTTCGCGCCTGTCCGGCGCAAAGGAGGAAACCGATGAAATACATGTTTGCATCAGATATCCATGGTTCCGCGTATTATTGCCGCAAAATGCTGGATGCATACAAAGAGGAACAGGCAGACCGCCTGGTGCTGCTGGGCGATCTGCTTTACCACGGTCCCAGGAACGATCTTCCCAGGGATTACGCTCCCAAGGAGGTCATCCCTATGCTGAACAGCTTGAAATCTGAAATTTTCGCGGTCAGAGGAAACTGTGAGGCTGAAGTGGATCAGATGGTTCTTGATTTCCCTGTGATGGCGGATTACTGTATTCTTGCCATAGACGGACGGACCTTTTACGCTACCCACGGACATATATACAATGAAAACAATCTCCCGCCCCTGAAGGACGGAGATATTCTCATCCACGGCCATACCCACGTTCTGCGGGCGGATCAGAAGGAAAACTGCATCATCCTGAATCCAGGCTCTGTCTCCATCCCCAAGGAGGACAACCCTCCCACCTATGCGGTTCTGGAGGACAGGGTATTTGCCATCAAAACTTTTGACGGAGACACCATCCGGGAAATGAGGCTGCCATGATTTCAATGGAACTGATCGCTCCCTGCCATTTCGGAATGGAGGCGGTGCTGAAACGGGAGATTCTGGATCTGGGCTATGAGATCAGCAAAGTGGAGGACGGGAAGGTCACCTTCCTCTCCGACGCCGCGGGCATCGCCCTGTCCAATGTTTTTCTGCGCACTCCGGAGCGGATCCTCCTGAAAACGGGAGAATTCAAGGCCGTCACCTTCGACGAGCTTTTTGAAAAAACAAAGGCGCTGCCCTGGGAAAACTATATTCCAAGAGACGGAAAATTCTGGGTGGCAAAGGCCAACTCAGTAAAGAGCGCCCTTTTCAGCCCCTCGGATATCCAGTCTATTATGAAAAAAGCCATTGTGGAAAGGCTTAAGAGCGTATACGGCATTTCCTGGTTTCCGGAGGACGGAGCAAGCTTCCCCATACGGGCCGCTTTTATGAAAGACACCGTCACCATAGGCATCGATACCTCCGGTGTATCTCTGCACAAAAGAGGATACCGTCAGATGACTGTGAAGGCGCCCATCACCGAAACACTGGCTTCCGCCCTGATCCTTCTGACTCCCTGGAATAAAGACCGCATCCTGGTAGACCCATTCTGCGGAAGCGGCACCTTTCCCATCGAGGCCGCAATGATGGCCGCCGGTATCGCGCCGGGGATGCACCGCACCTTCCTGGCGGAGGACTGGAAGCATCTGGTTCCCCGCAGGTTCTGGTACGACGCGGCGGAGGAAGCAAACGACAGGGTAAATCTGAACATTGAGGCAGACATACAGGGCTACGACATCGATCCGGAGGCTTTGAAAGCCGCCAGATTTAACGCCAGAGCCGCCGGGGTAGACAAGCTGATCCACTTCCAGCAGCGGGCGGTAAAGGATCTGCGCCATCCCAGGCCCTACGGCTTTGTGATCACCAACCCGCCCTACGGGGAACGACTGGAAGAAAAAGCCGCCCTTCCCCAGCTTTACCGGGAGATCGGAGAAAGCTTCCGACGGCTGGATAAGTGGTCCATGTATCTGATCACATCCTACGATCACGCGGAAAATGATATCGGAAGAAAGGCGGACAAAAACCGCAAGATCTATAATGGAATGTTAAAAACCTATTATTATCAGTTTCTGGGGCCCAAGCCTCCAAGGAGGAATCAGTAGATTATGAAAAAAGTGATTTTTGCCACCGGCAATGAAGGAAAAATGAAAGAAATACGGGAAATCCTGGGGGATCTGGATATCGAGCTGCTTTCTCTTAAGGACGCGGGAATCCAGGCGGATATTGCAGAGGACGGGAAGACCTTTGAGGAAAACGCTCAGATCAAGGCCAGAACCATCTGCGGGCTCACCGGTGAGATCGTGCTGGCGGATGACTCCGGTCTGGAAATCGACTATCTGAACAAGGAACCCGGCATCTATTCGGCCAGATATATGGGAGAGGATACCTCCTACCGTATCAAAAACGCCAATCTCATCCAGCGTCTGGAGGGCGTTCCCGATGAGAAACGCACCGCGCGCTTTGTCTGCGCCATCGCGGCCGCTTTTCCCGACGGATCGGTAAAAACCGTCCGGGCCGCCATGGAAGGGCGCATCGGATATGAGGAACGCGGCGAAAACGGCTTTGGCTACGATCCTATTTTCTATCTCCCGGAATACGGCTGCTCCTCCGCCGAGCTATCTATGGAAGAAAAAAATAAAATCAGCCACAGAGGGAAGGCTCTGCGGGCGATCAAGGACGAGCTGCGATGAAGATCCTTGTCGTCAGCGATACTCACGGCCGCGACAGCGGCCTGGAAAAAGCGGTGGAACGGGAAGCTCCTTTTGATCTGCTGATACACTGCGGAGATGTAGAGGGCAGGGAGGACTACATAGAAGCTCTGGCGGAATGTCCCTGCTGTATCGTGGCAGGCAACAATGATTTCTTCTCAGACCTTCCCAGAGAAGAAGTAATTACCATTGCGGGGCATAAATTTCTTGTTACCCACGGCCATTACTACGGCGTTTCCATGGATCTCTCCGGGGTCGCGGACGAAGCCCGCTCCAGGAATCTGGACGGCGTGTTTTTCGGCCACACCCACAGGCCGGTCTTAAAAATAAAAAAAGACTTTCTCCTTTTAAACCCGGGAAGCCTCTCTTACCCGAGACAGCAGGGACGCAGGCCCAGCTACGCGGTTCTTTTTGACGACGGCAAGGGCGCCCTGACAGGGGAAATACGGTACCTGTAACTCTTACTGCGGGTTGAACTGATACGAATTGATACGGATTGATACGAATTGATACGAATTTACACAATTTTTTTATTTACGGCTTTCTATTTCGCTCCGGCTGTGCTATACTACCCTTATGGGGCATTAGCGCAGTTGGGAGCGCGCCACACTGGCAGTGTGGAGGTCACGGGTTCGAATCCCGTATGCTCCATTTTTCTATTCTTTTCTGCAGAAATCCATTGATTTTGTCTTTTAGAAATTTCTCTCCATACCAAAGCTACCCAATAACACAATCTAATATATTTACCCGGGCTGCCAGTAGAGCGGCTATGATTCCTCGTCCTGAGTCTTGACAGGATGAGACGCTTATCTGGAGCATGGGGGGAAGGCTTAAATCCAACACCCAAAAGCTATAGTGGAGATTTTAACATTTCTGTTGTAGAATATATGCATACTACAGGGTCTTCTTTGCCCTCCGCAACAAGCAGAGCTTATCAATGCAGAAGAAGGTACCTCATTTTCTTTAACAATGAAAGATTGTATCATGAGATTTATATGTCGGATGCAAGAAAGGTTGCTCCAGAAAAATGGAAAGCCGTAATTAGACACCCGATAAAAAAAGATGTAATATCCAGTTCAAATTTGTGACTTTGTATCGAAAAGTGACACAAATAAATAATATCGGAGGTGACCATCGTGGCAAAAAAGAAAAATGACATCAGCATTCGTTCAAGCGCGGCTGAATATCTTACTTATGTTGCTTCTGTCGGAGATCAGGAAGACAGCATTGAAATGCGCTACGAAGATGAAAATATATGGCTGACGCAGAAAATGATGGCTGCGCTTTATGACGTAAGCACTGCGGCTATCAATCAGCACATAAAAAAAGTTTATGATGACTCGGAGTTAGAGCCGAAGTCAACTATTAAGAAATACTTAATAGTTCAAACCGAGGGTTCCCGTCAAGTGCAAAGAATTTACCCGGGCAGCCGGGGGACGAGCTCTCACCCGTTCCGAGACCTTACGGAAGGCGGTGATCATTATGAGTACATATGAAGAATTAAGCTTAATCGTGAGCGTTGCCTTACTGATCGTAGCCATTCTGACTTATACACATAAGAAATATCCGTCCTGCTCCTGAGAAAAGTGGACGGCTATTTCCGATAGCTTAAATCTTATTCGCTGGGACGGGTGACTCGCACTCACCTTCCGGCTCCCTTGTTAAATATATTATAGCAAACATCCTTAAAATATCAAATCATTCTGACTTATACCAACGGCAAGGAATGAAACTTGAATTTATTATCTCCTCAATACTGCGCCCGCCGTAAAATATGCGGGCCAGCGCAATACTCACACTTTATCACCGCCAGATTAGAAAGCATCATTAAGAAGCTTTCACTTCTCAAATTTCCATCCGCTGAAGCGAAAGCCCCATGTTTTAATGAAGATATTGAGACATCTTCAGATATGTACCAGCAAAGAGATAATTTGAGATTCTTGCACTGGTTTTTATCATTTTCAATTCATCCGTTTGTTTTTGAGATTCTTTCAGCAGTTCTTTTTGAGAAAATTCAATGTCGGCCAGTTGGGTGGATATTTGTTCAGCCGTATATTGGATATCACATAGCTTGCTGTAAATCCTCTGTTGATTTGAAATAATCTGCGACAGTTGGTTTTCAATATTTTGAATTCTCTGTCGGACATCATCAAGCAGCATGGTCTGAATGACCTGGTCCAAATTCGTGGCCTGACTTGTGGTAAAATATTCATATAGATAGGCAATCGAACCAAGATTACGATACTGTTTGGGAATGATGTTTAACCCAAGTGCATCGCTCAACATTGCGGCACAGAAATTGAACTCATCGTTTACTTCCTTCCCCATTTTTTGATGTTGGGGAAGGAATTGCTGAGATTGTCGGATCGTGGTTTTTTCCTTATCTAAATCAACAGATTCTTGCAGTTTCATACGATAATGTATGTTTTTTTGTTCGCAAACATTTACTACCATTTCCACCATTTTACATATCGGGACAACAATAAGAAAACCATAAACAAAATAGCCAATTATGAGATTTAGAAGAAACCGTCCAAATCCTCCAGAGTTAACAAATATTACTACAGCACCGATGATTGGAATAATTATCCCTACAAAAATAGGGATTATCCCAAGAAAACTAAAGACTTCTCTTGGAACTTTTGCAGGAATCGAAACAGTCTGATTTAGTTTATACGTTTTATTTATATTAGCTTTTTCCTGTTCGATAGTCTGCTCCAGCTGTCTTTTTTTCATACCTAATGTGTTGGTGATGACAGCAAGGCCATATAATTCTGTCAAATATGGCACCAGCACTTCTCTTTTGTATTCCATACTTTCTCCCTCCACATGTTTTTTCTAAGTACATTTTAAATATACTAAAGTATTTTATATATGTCAACAATCACTTATACAATAGTATTTAAAATTGATACTTCATGAGGGACACTTATGTTAAACGAACGAATTAAGCAGTTGAGGTTGTCATATAAGTTAAATCAAGTGGAATTTGGAAAAAAGCTTGGTGTCACAAAACAGTGCGTCTCCAACTGGGAGAATAACAATATTCAGCCCTCCGTGGATATGCTTGTGAAGATAGCAGAACTATTTTCTGTAACAACCGATTATCTGCTCGGACGTGATGAAAAGAAATATCTTGACATTTCCGGTCTGACAGACTCACAAATTGTCAACATCCAAAATATCATCAATGACATCCGGGGAAGTCATCCAGCGTCATAAGACCCAAGTTCATCGGTATAAAGAATCAAGAACTTTTATCAGATCGAAAAAGAGAAGTATCCTCTGCTTAACATTGGCAAAGAAATGCATTGCCAAGCCAAGCAGGGATACTTCTCTTAAATATTTTATTTCAGCACCAAAAGATGAAATAGAATAAAATCTATATGTAATGTCCTTTGGATTATGCAACACGAAATGCCACACAAAAAAATAGTGCCCTAAAACAGGCACTATTCGGATGCGGACAACAGGACTTGAACCTGCACGTCGTAGACACCAGAACCTAAATCTGGCGCGTCTGCCAATTCCGCCATGTCCGCAGATTTCTCCGCGCAGTATATGTGTTTTTTACGGAGCGACGTTTCACAGAAATCGACCATTCCGCCTTCTCCCAAAACAGGCAAAACACTTCTCTGTGAGCTTTTTGCGTCATAGGGTTATCTGACTGCAGAAAAACAGGGAGAAATTTTCTATGACATAAAAAATCGCAAATCCTCAAAGAAGGATCTGCGGTTAAATGAGGCATCGGGGATTCGAACCCCGGACAACTTGATTAAAAGTCAAGTGCTCT
>DSLMC04103__coassemble_280_pt1 | contig 66127 bp, 56 predicted proteins | sample DSLMC04103__metabat2_high_PE_018 | metagenome-assembled genome bin DSLMC04103 | reverse complement strand
CAAGACTGTCGGAATTTCTACACAGGCAATTTTAATGTTTGCGGCGGCGTTTGTTACCTGGCTGATTCTGAAATTTACTCTGACAGGCAGAGGGATTTACGCAATAGGAGGAAACCGGCGGTCAGCTCTGCGTATCGGCTATAATGTAGACCGCATTGAAATATTTATCTATGTATACGCAGGCCTCATGACAGGATTAGCAGCTATCGCGAATATTTCAATAGTAGGGCAGGTTGATCCGAATACATATCTTAATTACGAAATGGATGTTATTTCAGTAGTTGTATTAGGCGGCGCCAGTGTTATGGGCGGAGTCGGAAATGTGTTCGGCACGGTATTGGGCGTAATATTGATGGCTGTCATCAAAAACGGATTGGTGCTTGCGAGAGTTCCTACTTATTGGCAAAAGGTAGTGATGGGCCTTATCATTCTCATTACAATTTCAGCAGATGTGATAAACCGAAAACGGGAGCAGGCAAAACTTGTCCGCGTGGATGTTGAAGAATAGGGGGATATAAGCGGTATGAAATTTTTAAAAGATATTCGTTCAAGGTATCCCAACGAAATGGTTCTGTTTGGAATATTCGCAGCTCTTTTTGTTGTGATGTCTGTTTTATCGCCGGATAAATTTCTGTCGGCAACAAATCTTCAGACAATGCTCTTCCAGATGCCGGAGTTTGGTCTGATGGCGCTGGCAATGATGATAGCTGTTCTGACTGGAGGAATGAATCTTTCTATTATTACCGGTTCCACATTAGCCACAATTATCGCCGGCTTTTTTATGAGAACGGAATTTGTCCAGAAGAATCCGGCGCTCGGCACGCTTCTGGCAGTGCTTATGACGATTTTTATCGCATGTATGACAGGTGTACTTAATGGAGCGATTATCGCGTATATAGGCGTTGCTCCCATGCTGGTGACATTGGGGACGAAAACCTTGTTTGAAGGACTTGGGCTCCAATTTACAAAGGGAAGCTCCGTATCCGGTTTTCCGGAATATTTCAACAAGATCGGAAGCGGTACTTTCCTGGGGATTCCGTATACACTTATTATATTTGTTATCTTTGTTATCCTGAGCTATTTCCTCTTTGAACGCAGCAGATGGGGGATGGAGGTATATATGATCGGATGCAATGAAACAGCCACACGGTTTTCCGGGATCAATACAAAGGCAACGCTTTTGAAAGTATATATTTATTCCGGTCTGATGTACGGTGTTGCTGGTATTCTGATCGCGTCGAGATATTGTTCCGCAAAAACAGATTACGGCTCCTCTTATCTGATGCAGGCTTTGACGGCGGTTGTACTTGGAGGAACCAGTATTGCGGGAGGAACCGGTACTGTGGCGGGAACTGTCATAGCGGTAATGATCATCCAGACCGTGTCAACAGGATTTAATATCTATGGCATTAACCGGAATATCGTAAATATTATCACAGGTGTGATTCTGATCGTCGTGCTGGCAATCCGTTATCTGACGCAGGTTGTGATCGATAGGAAGAAAATCCGGGAGCGGGCTTTACAGAGCAGCAAAACGGCTTGAATATGTTCATTATGGGGCGGCGCACGTTTAACCCTGGATGAATAAATCAAAAATGTATTATGCAGAAGGAGGGTATTTTGATGAACAAAAAAAGATGGATCAGCGTATTAATGGCGGCGGCAGTATGTGCGGGGGCATTTCCTGCTACAGTAATGGCGAGTGACGATACATATAAAATTGTTGTAATGCCGAAGCTGACAAGTATTCCGTATTTCCAGCAGACAGGAGAAGGAGCTGAGGAAGCGGGAAAAGATCTGGGCGTGGAAGTGATTTATAATGGACCTACGACTGCGGACGCCGCGCAGCAGGTTACTATGATTGAAGACTATATTTCCCAGGGTGTGGACGCGATCTGTGTCGCTCCAAACGATCCCGCGGCTATGCAGTCTGTGCTTCAGAGAGCGAAGGATGCGGGGATTGTGGTACTTGACTGGGATACACAGGCGGATCCCTCTCTGGTAGACGCGTCTATCCATAATATTGACGATAAGACATTCGGCGAGCATATGATGCAGCTTCTGGTTGAATGTATGGGAACGGACGAAGCGGAATACGCAATTGTTACCGGAGGTCTTTCAGCGGAGAACCTGAATACATGGATAAAATACGCGACGGAATACGCAGAAGCAAACTATCCGAATCTGACCCTTGTTGCAGATCCGTATCCGACAGATGAGAAACAGGATGTGGCTTATTCCACTACTCAGGATCTTCTCAGAGCATATCCTGACGTAAAAGGTATTCTTGGATTCTCAACGCCTACAGGCCCTGGCTGCGGACTTGCGATCCGTGATCTGGGACTTCAGGACGAGGTTTCCCTTATTGCAAATGCGGTAGAAGAGGATGTGCAGGATGTTTTATCTGACGGTTCTCTTGATGTTGGCTGTCTGTGGTCCTGCCATGATCTGGGTTATTTAACAGTATGTGTTGCCAAATCTCTTCTTGACGGAAATACACTGGAAGACGGTATGGATGTAGAAGGATGGGGCAAAATTGAAGTACAGGATGAAAAAGCGGTTATTCTTGGACCGCCGGCAGATTATATCAGCCCTGAGTCAGGATTAGAGGGAGCGGCTGAGGAGACAGCCGAGACTGAGGAAGCGGCAGAAGCCGACGAGACAGCAGAGACTGAAGAGGCGGAAGCAACCGAGGAGACGGCAGAAGCTGAGGAATAAATATCAGATATTCCCAAAAGTCTGATTATTATTTCAGAGAAGCAGAATGTAGCGTGCGGCATTCTGCTTCTCTTCGTTATTTAAGGTTGTTTAAGATGTCTGCTTCCGGTCTGCTTCCCGAACACTCTTTATTGCGGAATCCGGTTATTTGGATTATACTAAAATTGCAGGGAGAAACAACACGAGCTCCGCGGCAGTATTGGAACAAAGGAGACAGCAGAAGGATTTCCGCCCGGAAAAGAACCGGGCGCGGCAAATCCGTCAAGTATAAATATATGGGAAAAGACAAAGAACAGATTTTCAGAGTAATAAAAAAACATTATTTAATGCGTATGAGCCAGAAGGATATCGCCAGAAGTGAGGGGCTCTCTACGGCTACGGTGTCAAGGATCATAGCCGGGGCAGTGGACAAGGGGTATGTAGAGTTTACCCTGAAATTTCCAGGTGGAAACGTTGTGGAGATGGAGCATAAGATCCAGGAGCTGTTCGGCCTGAAATTCGTCTCCGTGACGAAGGTGGATCTGGACGATCTGGATATTATTCTAAGAGATATTTCTATTTGTGTGGGCGATTATCTGAACTATATTGTACGGGACGGAGATATCCTGGGTGTGGCCTGGGGATATACCATGTCGAAGGTTGCCAACGGACTGAAGCCTCATAATATTAAGGACGGAAAGATCGTAGGCATCAATGGAGGCCTGATACAGAATAATACAAGTATTGGGGCGGAGGATATTATTGAAAAATTTTCACGGAATTTTAATGCTGCGGGATACCGTCTGATGGTCCCAGTGTCGGTTGACAGTGCGGAAGCGGCCCGGATGCTGAAAAAGGACTCTCATCTGAAGCAGGTTTTTGATCTGATCCATCAGGCGAATATTGTAGTCTTCGGCCTGGGAGGGATGGCTTTGGATTCTACCATGGTACGGTACGGCGGTTTTACAGAGAGTGAATTCGAAAAACTAAAAAGCGACGGATATGTGGGGGATATCGGAGGACGATTTTTCCGGGAGGACGGAAGCCCCGGAGATAATGGGTTTAACGAGCGGATCATGGGAATCGAGCTGGAGGAGATTAAGCAGAAGGATTACCGTATCGCGGTGGTTGCCTCGGAGACGAAGGCGGAGGCGCTCTACGCGGCTTTGAAGAACGGTTATATTACCAGTCTGTTTCTGGATGAAAAGACGGCGAGAAGGCTCATAGAGGTTGAATATAGCTGCAGAGAGGAAAAATAAGAAAAAGGAGCGTTGGAGTTATGAACGCGGTTATTTTTGACCTTGACGGTCTTTTGATAGACAGTGAAAAGATATCTTATGAAATTATCGTGAAGCTGCTTGCTCCCCAGGGGATTGATTTTTCTATACAGGAGTATGCGCGTCAGTACAGCGGAAAGACGGAGGCTATGAACGTAGGGAATTTGATCCGGGCGTACGATCTGCCCTGGACCCTGGAGGAAGGGCTGGAAAAGGTGTCTGCCCTGGAAAGGGAGCTCCTGTATAAAAGTGTGGATTTAAAGCCCGGGGCCAGAGAATTGCTGGATTATTTGAAGGAGCGGCATTTCAAGACTGCGCTGGCCACCTCCAGCACAGAGGACAGAGCGCTGAAGATCCTGACATGTCTTGGAATCAGAGAGTGCTTTGACGCTTTTGCATATGGATACGAGGTGGAACATGGGAAGCCCTCCCCGGACATTTTTTTGCGGGCTTGCGCCAAAATCGGGGAAAAGCCGGAAAACTGCCTCGTTCTGGAGGACAGCGAGGCTGGCGTACAGGCGGCCTTTGCAGCCGGTATTCCGGTAATCTGCATTCCTGACCTGAAAAAGCCGGGGGAGGAATTTATCCAAAAGACCGAATGTCTCTTAGAGTCTCTGTTGGATGTGATTCCCTGGATTGAGGGGCTGTGAATTATGTCCGTAGTTATATAGAAGACAGTTATTCGAAAATTTCGAATAACTGCTTCAGATGGGAAGAGCTATAATACAAATTTTACGATTCTATGTGTAGAAGTAAATGTTTGCCGTTTGTTATACGACGGGGTATAAGATATATAATAAGTATTTTTACCACTTACCGATGGTGTGGGATAGAAATGATTCGGTATGTAAATGATTGCCACTTGCTATACAGGTGGGATAGAAATAGTATAGTGCGTAAATGAGTCCCCGTCAGTTTCTGATGGGGATTTTTCACGATTTTTCACAAGGAGAAATAATGGAGATAAAACAGGGATACTCTTATCATATCAAAGATGAAATTTTTGATATGGTACAAGACAAGTATTTGATGAGCAATAAGGAAAATTACAGACCACATTTTTTGCGATACAAGACAGTAAAAATGCTAAATTATACTGGATGATTCCTATTAACTTATAGGTTGAAAAGTGTTAGAAAAAATACAAAATGTATTTTTATTTGTTCTGGCATATACTAAAGTAAGTACACAGGAAAAAGTTTGGTATTAAAAATAGCTTTCCGGGTATCTTGACAGCAGCCTGAAACTGTGTATAATTACAATTAAAGAGAGGCGTTTCCCTGCCTGAGAATATAATCCTAGAGATTATGAAATGGGAAATGATAGAGAAGTAATGAGCGTGGTCCTGCTTAGTGGACGATTCAAAATGAGCGTGGTCCTGCTTAGTGGACGATTCAAAATGAGTGATTCCCTACTTAGTGGGAGAGAAATAGCCGCTGAAAAGCGGCTATTTTCAAAGGAGACAAATGAAATCATTGGAGCAGGATATCAAAAGTACAAAACCTATTCTTTGCGAAATTCACAGGGATTATATCAAATATATGCACGATGCAGACTGGCGTGTAAGCATAAAATACAAGAGGAAATTTGTAGGCTTAGCCGTGAGGATCAATGGAAGAATGTATGTAGTACCATTGACATCACAGACAACAAAAGAAAGGGCCGCACGAGGGAAAAGGAAAAGAAGCGCAGCAATCACCACTTTTATTAAGGTGGCTGGTGAGGAAATAGCGAATCTGCTCCACAATAATATGTTCCCAGTACCAGAGAATCAGATAAAACGTATACAGATTGATCCAGAGGTAGACACATATCTGGCGAATGAAGAAAGACAGATAAGAAAGAACTGGGTGTCAATAAATATGAAATCCATTACTATTTATCGGGAACGATACGATAAAGAGTCAAGAAACTATCAGTTTTTTAATAAAGTTTGCTGTGATTTTAAAAAGCTGGAGATTGAGTGTGACAAATGGGAAAAAGAACATAGTAATTAACATATAATTGAGTGTAAAATAAGAATTCAATATAGAATGAGTACATAGCCAGATGGTCTTCAATAGAAAATCACCTGGCTATTCTTTGCCTTGATATCTGAAAAACATTAATCGTTGTAAAAAATGTAATCAAACCACAAAAGTTCGTCGTATTTTTTGTGACTTCGGAATGTACTACACTTTTAGTACAATGACGGAAGTGAGTGTATGTACAGAATCACTATAGAACACGCGGCCTCCGGCAGGAGTCCGCAGAAAACCAAAGGGCCTGCCGCATTAACGATATAATCATTTCGTGCGGCAGGCCCTTTATCAGACCTTATATCATATCCCTTACCAGACGCTTTATCAGGCGTCTTTTTTGTTTTCTTTGTTAAGGTTTTTTACGGCGGTGGAGAGCATCAGCTTGATACGGTTCAGCTGATTTACCTCGCTGGCGCCGGGATCGTAGTCGATGGCTACGATATTAGCCTCGGGATGAGATCTGCGGATCTCTTTGATAACGCCTTTGCCTACAATATGGTTAGGCAGGCAGCCGAAGGGCTGGATGCATACAATATTCGGCACCCCGGCATGGATCAGCTCCATCATTTCTCCTGTGAGGAACCAGCCCTCGCCGGTCTGGTTGCCGGGAGATACGATGGGCTCCGCCATCTTCGCGAGATCACGGATATCCGCCGCTGGCGTAAAGTGACGGCTCTGTGAAAGCGCCTCGTTGGCTGTCTTGCGGATCCAGTCGATGCCCTTGATCCCCCAGTTGGCAATGGTGGCCTTGGATTTTTTGAATCCAAGATACTGGGATTTAAAGTTCTGGTTAAAGAAGCAGTAGCTGATAAAATCGATCAGATCCGGGCAGACTGCCTCGGCGCCCTCTTCCTCCAGAAGATCCGCAAGATGATTGTTGGCTGCCGGGAGGAATTTTACAAGAATCTCGCCTACGATTCCTACGCGGGGCTTCTTTTCATTGCTGATGGGGATCAGGTCAAATTCATGGACCATGTCCCGGCACATTTTCTTAAATTGGCTGTGGCTGACGCTGCCTCCCTCCAGGAAGGAGATCACCCGCTGCTCCCAGATCTTATGCTTTCTGTTGACAATTCCTTTTTCCAGCTCGTAGGGACGCATCCGGTAAACGCATTTCATCAGGATATCTCCGAATACGGCTCCGTAGACCACACGTTTGATCAGAGGCAGGGTAAGCTTAAAGCCGGGATTGCTTTCCAGTCCGCTCAAATTGGCGGAGATCACAGGAACCTGCTCCATATTCGCCTTTTTCAGCGCGCGGCGGATAAAGGCGATATAGTTGGAGGCACGGCAGCCGCCTCCTGTCTGGGACATGATGACGGCCGTTTTATTCAGGTCGTATTTGCCGGACAAAAGGGCGTCCATGATCTGTCCCACTACGATCAGGGAAGGATAACAGGCGTCGTTGTTGACATATTTCAGTCCCACGTCCACAGCCCCCTTGTTGTCGTTTGGCAGCACCTCCAGGTGGTAGCCGCAGGTATTGAAGGCGGCCTGAAGGATTCCGAAGTGGAAGGGCGACATCTGGGGACACAAAATTGTGTAATCCTTGCGCATCTCCTTTGTAAAGACCACCTTGTCAATAGCGGCCGGACGGATCGCGCGCTGTTTGTCCTGCTTCTCCTTTGCCCGGATAGCGGCGAGAAGAGAACGGACACGGATACGGGCCGCTCCCAGATTGTTTACCTCGTCGATCTTCAGACAGGTATAGATTTTTCCGCTTCCGTCCAGGATTTCATATACCTCGTCGGTGGTAACGGCGTCCAGACCGCAGCCGAAGGAATTGAGCTGGATGAGATCCAGATCTTCCCTGGTCTTGACAAAGTTTGCCGCCGCGTACAGACGGGAATGGTACATCCACTGGTCGTTGACCCGGAGCGGACGTTCGATCTCAGCCAGGTGCGATACAGAATCCTCCGTCAGTACGGCGATGCCGTAGCTGTTGATCAGATCCGGTATTCCGTGGTGGATCTCAGGATCAATATGATAGGGGCGGCCTGCAAGAACGATGCCTCTTCTTCCTGTTTCCTTCAGATAGGCAAGGGTTTCCTCACCCTTTTTCTGTACGTCCCTGTGTACGCTGTCAAGCTCCTCCCAGGCCGCGTGGGCCGCGTCTCTGACCTCCTGGGCGGGTATGTCCGAAAAGATCTCCGTCAGACGGTCGGTGAGGATCCCTTCAGAGGTAAAGGCCAGGAAGGGATTGCGGAAATCAATGTCCGGATCCCGCAGCTCGTCCACGTTGTTTTTGATGTTTTCCGCGTAGGAGGTAACGATGGGGCAGTTGTAATGGTTGACCGCGTCCGGGAATTCGTTCCTCTCATAGGGGATACAGGGATAAAAAATAAATTTTACGCCTTTTTTGATCAGCCAGCTGATGTGGCCGTGGGCCAGCTTGGCCGGATAACATTCCGACTCGCTGGGAATGGATTCGATGCCCAGCTCATAGATCTTTCTGGTGGAGGTAGGTGAAAGCACTACCTGGTATTTCAGCTTTGTGAAGAAGGTGAACCAGAAAGGATAATTTTCAAACATATTCAGGACACGGGGGATACCCACCTGTCCCCGCACCGCCTTGTCCGCGGTGAGCGGCTCGTAGGAAAACAGCCGTTTATACTTGTATTCGTAAAGGTTCGGCACCCGGTCTTTGTTTTTCTCCTTGCCGATGCCCCGCTCGCAGCGGTTTCCGCTGACGAACTGACGGCCGCCGGAAAATTTATTGATGGTAAGGCGGCAGTTATTGGTGCAACCCCGGCAGTTTGCCATGGAGGTGGTGTATTTAAGGGTGTTGATCTTATCAATGGGGAGCATGGAGGTCTCTTTTCCCTCTTCATAGCGTTCCCGGGCGATAAGAGCCGCGCCGAAAGCACCCATGATCCCGGCGATGTCCGGACGGATAGCCTCGCAGTCGGCAATTTTTTCAAAGCTTCTGAGAACCGCGTCGTTGTAGAAGGTTCCGCCCTGCACCACAATATGCTTCCCAAGCTCGGAGGCGTCGGAAACCTTGATTACCTTATAAAGCGCGTTTTTGATGACGGAGTAGGCTAGGCCGGCGGAGATATCGGAAACCTCCGCGCCCTCCTTCTGCGCCTGCTTTACCTTGGAATTCATAAATACGGTGCATCTGGTGCCAAGGTCGATGGGATGCTCCGCGAAGAGAGCGGCTTTTGCAAAATCCTGTACGCTGTAATTCAGAGATTTCGCGAAGGTTTCGATAAAGGAGCCGCAGCCGGAGGAGCATGCCTCGTTAAGCTGCACGCTGTCTACGGTCTGGTTTTTGATTTTGATGCATTTCATATCCTGGCCGCCGATATCCAGAATACAGTCCACCTCAGGGTCGAAGAAGGCGGCCGCGTAATAATGGGAGACAGTCTCTACTTCCCCCTCGTCCAGAAGAAGAGCCGCCTTTACAAGGGCCTCCCCGTATCCGGTGGAACAGGAGTAGGCAATGCGGGCGTCCTTTGGAAGCTGTGAATAGATTTCCTGGATGGAGCGGATCGCCGTTTTCAGCGGACTGCCGTTGTTATTGCTGTAGAAGGAGTAAAGAAGGCTTCCGTCCTCACCCACCAGGGCCGTTTTTGTGGTGGTGCTTCCGGCGTCGATCCCCAGATAGCAGTTTCCCTTATAGGAAGCCAGATCCCCGGTGGATACCTGGTAAGCCGCCTGCCGTTCATGGAAAGCCTGGTAATCCTCCTCTGAGGAAAAGAGAGGCTCCATACGCTCTACCTCAAAATCCAGCTTGATGGACTTGCGGAGCCGTTCCTTCAGTTCAGTCAGGGAAACGGAAACCTCGTCTTTGGCGTTCATGGCGGAGCCCATAGCCGCGAAAAGATGCGAGTTCTCAGGGACAATGGTGTGCTCGTCGTCCAGCTTGAGGGTACGGATAAAGGCGGATTTCAGCTCCGACAAAAAGTGAAGAGGACCGCCCAAAAACGCCACGTGGCCGCGGATGGGCTTGCCGCAGGCAAGACCGGAGATGGTCTGGTTTACCACAGCCTGGAAAATAGAGGCGGAGAGATCCTCCTTGGTAGCGCCTTCGTTGATAAGCGGCTGGATATCTGTCTTTGCGAACACGCCGCAGCGGGCCGCGATAGGATAAAGAGCCTTGTAATTTTTGGCGTATTCGTTCAGTCCTGAGGCGTCGGTCTGCAGGAGGGAAGCCATCTGGTCGATAAAGGAGCCGGTGCCGCCCGCGCAGATCCCGTTCATACGCTGCTCGATATTGCCCCCCTCAAAATAAATGATCTTAGCGTCCTCGCCGCCCAGCTCAATAGCCACGTCTGTCTGAGGCGCGATCTTCTGCAGGGATGTGGAAACAGCGATAACCTCCTGGACAAAAGGAATCTCCAGATGATTGGCAAGGGTCAGGCCGCCGGAACCGGTGATCACCGGATGGAGCGTACTTTCCCCCAACTGGTCGTAGGCTTTCTGGAGAAGGTCTGCCAGGGTTTCCTGGATATTTGCGAAATGCCGTTCATAATCAGCGAACAGCAGCTTTTCATCTTCATTAAGAATCGCGATCTTTACAGTGGTCGATCCGATATCAATTCCCAATGTGTATGTATTCATTAAAATGAATCATCTCCTTTTTATTTTAAAATGCATATGATCTGTAAAACGGATGTAATTCTGTTCTTTCTTATTAAATGTAATACAGAAAGATCCTGATTCTGTAACATTATACGACAAAGTTTTTAAAATGACAATGTAAAACTTCAACAATCCTTATGGGAAAAATCTCCTTTTTTTGTCCTGATTTATCTTTCTTTCCTGCACTTTACATTTCGGGAAATTCAAGTTATACTTGACGGAAAAAGAAAGAAACAGAAAGAGGACGGAAAATGGCAGAATATAAATTGCTGAAAACAGAGGGCCGCGCGAAAAGAGCGGAGTTCCATACGGTTCACGGGGTGATCCAGACGCCTGTGTTTATGAATGTAGGCACCATCGGCGCTATCAAGGGGGCTGTTTCCACCATGGATCTTCATGAGATCGGCACCCAGGTGGAGCTGTCCAACACCTACCACCTGCATGTGCGTCCCGGGGATAAGATCGTGAAGCAGCTTGGAGGCCTCCATAAATTCATGGTCTGGGACAAGCCTATTCTGACGGATTCCGGCGGATTCCAGGTGTTTTCTCTGGCGAAGCTCCGCAGAATCAAGGAGGAGGGCGTGCATTTTCAGTCGCATATTGACGGCCACAGGATTTTTATGGGGCCGGAGGAAAGTATGCAGATCCAGTCCAATCTGGCTTCCACCATCGCCATGGCTTTTGATGAATGTCCCAGCAGCGTGGCGGAGCGGGATTATGTGCAGAAGTCTGTGGCCAGGACCGCGCGCTGGCTGAAAAGATGCAAAGAGGAGATGGCGAGACTGAACAGCCTGCCTGATACGATCAATAAAAACCAGCTTCTTTTCGGTATTAATCAGGGCGGAATCTATGAGGATATCAGGATCGCCCACGCCCAGCAGATCTCGGAGCTTGATCTGGACGGATATGCTGTGGGAGGTCTGGCGGTGGGGGAGACCCATGAGGAAATGTACCGCATCCTGGACGCGGTAGTGCCTTATCTGCCGCAGAATAAGCCTACCTATCTGATGGGAGTGGGAACTCCCGCGAATATACTGGAGGGCGTGGAACGAGGGGTGGATTTCTTCGACTGCGTATATCCCACCAGGAACGGGCGTCATGGACACGTGTACACCAATCACGGTAAGATGAATATGTTCAACGCGAAATATGAGCTGGATACGAGACCCATTGAGGAGGGCTGCGGCTGTCCGGCCTGCCGTCATTACAGCAGGGCCTACATCCGTCATCTTCTGAAGGCGAAAGAAATGCTGGGAATGCGTCTCTGCGTACTCCACAATCTCTATTTCTACAACCATCTGATGGAGGAGATCAGGGACGCTCTTGACAGCGGAAATTTCGCGGAATATAAAAAAATGCGCCTGGAGGGCTTCTGTCAGGGAGAAAAATAACAAAAGCACTTGAAGAAAAGCCCTTTTTTGTGTATGATAAAGAATAGCGTCAGTAAATATCCGGTACAGCGCCTGCCAAAAGCGGGAATCTGTATCTGTATGGAGCCTGACGGAAGAGGCTTCCGGTCATGGAACCGGAGGCAAAGACAGTTTTGAAACAGGAGGAATTAGAATGGAAGCCAGCGGAACAGCCAGTATGGGTGTGATGATTCTGTGGATCGTGGTTCTTTTCGGAGTTATGTATTTTCTGATGATCCGTCCTCAGAAAAAAGAACAGAAAAGAGTCCAGGCTATGCTTAACAGCATGGAGGTTGGAGACAGTATCGTGACGACAAGCGGTTTTTACGGAGTTATTATCGATATGACAGAGGAAGATGTCATTGTAGAATTCGGCAATAACAAGAACTGCCGTATCCCTATGAGAAAACAGGCGATCGCGGAAGTGGAGAAGGCAGAACAGGCGTCTGCGTAACCGCGGAAAAATAAGTGCTGCAGATGCGGCACTTATTTTTGTATACGGATAAAGATGGAATTTAACGATTTTTCGCTTTATCAGGTTGAAATATATCCTAAAGTGCGTTATTATAATAACAATATGCTGAAAGAATCCGCGGGCCGGCCCGCGGAATAAAGAGAGGAAATGAAAAAATGGACTATAGCATTGCTTTAATTCCCGGAGACGGGATCGGACCGGAGATTGTAAAAGAGGCCAAAAAGGTACTGGACGCAGTCTGCCGGAAATATCATCATACCTTTACCTATTCGGAGGTTCTGTTAGGCGGAGCCTCCATTGACGTACATGGAGTGCCGCTGACAGAAGACGCTGTGGCCCGGGCGAAAGCCTCCGACGCGGTTCTGATGGGATCCATAGGAGGGGATGCCAAAACCTCTCCCTGGTATCAGCTTGAACCGTCCAGACGGCCTGAGGCAGGACTTCTGGCAATCCGCAAGGCGCTGAATCTTTTCGCAAATCTGCGTCCCGCCTATCTATATAAAGAACTTCAGAAGGCCTGCCCCCTGAAGGAAGAGGTGATCGGGGACGGCTTTGACATGATCATTGTCCGGGAGCTCACCGGCGGGCTTTATTTCGGAGAAAGAAAGACCACGGAAGAAAACGGCGTAAAGACGGCCGTTGATACCCTTACATATAATGAAAATGAGATCCGCCGCATCGCGGTGAAAGCCTTTGATATCGCTATGAAGCGTTCAAAGAAGGTGACGAGCGTTGATAAGGCCAATGTCCTCGATTCCTCACGGCTGTGGAGAAAGGTAGTGGAGGAAGTAGCGGCAGATTATCCGGAGGTGACTCTGGAGCATATGCTGGTGGACAACTGCGCCATGCAGCTTGTGCATAATCCCGGGCAGTTTGACGTGATCCTGACGGAGAATATGTTCGGAGACATTTTGTCTGACGAGGCCAGCATGGTGACCGGATCCATCGGGATGCTTTCCTCCGCGAGTCTCAACGATACGAAATTCGGACTCTATGAGCCCAGCCACGGCTCCGCGCCGGATATCGCGGGACAGGATAAAGCCAATCCCATCGCCACGATCCTGTCGGCAGCCATGATGCTGCGTTATTCTCTGGATCTTGATAAGGAGGCGGACGCAGTAGAGGCCGCCGTGCAGAAGGTCCTCACAGAAGGATACCGCACCTGCGACATTATGTCGGAGGGCTGTACGGAGGTGGGAACCTCGAAGATGGGAGATCTGATTGCGGAGGCTGTCTGAGCAGGGCGGCAGTATCCCGGAGAAACAGGAATGTTAAAGAAGGGACGTCAGCCATGGCCGCCTCCGGCGCGGCACATGGAAAATGTCCCGAAGATATGATAGAACAGCAGCAGACAAAGGAGAGATGAAAGATGAAAAGCGACGCAGTAAAAAAGGGGTCTCAGCAGGCTCCCCATAGATCCCTGTTCAATGCACTGGGAATGACAAAAGAAGAAATGGAACGGCCTCTGGTAGGTATTGTAAGCTCTTACAATGAGATCGTACCCGGACACATGAATCTGGACAAAATCGTAAACGCCGTGAAGCAGGGCGTTGCCATGGCGGGAGGGACTCCGGTAGTATTTCCGGCTATCGCGGTCTGCGACGGCATCGCCATGGGCCATATCGGAATGAAGTATTCCCTTGTGACAAGGGATCTCATCGCGGATTCCACAGAGGCAATGGCTATTGCCCATCAGTTTGACGCTCTGGTGATGGTGCCTAACTGTGATAAAAATGTTCCGGGCCTTCTGATGGCGGCGGCAAGGATCAATGTTCCTACTGTGTTTGTCAGCGGCGGCCCTATGATGGCAGGCCACATTCACGGACATAAAACGAGTCTTTCCAGTATGTTTGAGGCGGTGGGCTCCTATGCCGCCGGAAAAATCTCAGAAGACGAGCTTACAGAATTTGAAAACAAAGCCTGCCCCACCTGCGGCTCCTGTTCGGGCATGTATACGGCGAATTCCATGAACTGTCTTACAGAAGCTCTCGGCATGGGTCTCAGAGGCAACGGAACGATCCCGGCGGTATATTCCGAACGTATCCGTCTGGCAAAGCATGCGGGTATGCAGGTAATGGAGATGTACCGGAAGAATATCCGTCCCAGAGATATTATGACGGAGAAAGCCATTCTCAACGCGCTTACTGTGGATATGGCCCTTGGATGTTCTACGAACAGTATGCTGCATCTTCCGGCTATCGCTCATGAGATCGGAATGGATTTTGATATCAGTTTTGCGAATGAGATCAGCGAAAAAACCCCGAACCTCTGTCACCTTGCCCCGGCAGGTCCTACTTATATGGAAGATCTCAACGAAGCGGGCGGCGTCTATGCGGTAATGAACGAGCTGAACAAAAAAGGACTGCTCCACACAGACTGCATGACGGTGACAGGAAAGACTGTGGGAGAGAATATTCAGGATTGTATAAATCTGAACCCCGAGGTGATCCGTCCCATTGACAATCCTTACAGTGAAACCGGCGGGCTTGCGGTGCTGAAGGGCAATCTTGCTCCGGACGGCGGCGTGGTGAAGCGCTCCGCTGTAGTGGAAGAGATGATGGTACACGAGGGCCCGGCAAGAGTGTTTGACTGCGAGGAGGACGCCATCGAGGCAATCAAAGGCGGAAGGATCGTTGAGGGCGACGTGGTGGTGATCCGCTACGAAGGACCCAAGGGCGGCCCCGGAATGAGAGAAATGCTGAATCCCACCTCAGCCATTGCGGGAATGGGACTTGGCTCCTCAGTGGCCCTTATTACGGACGGACGCTTCAGCGGAGCTTCCAGAGGCGCTTCCATCGGACATGTTTCTCCTGAAGCGGCGGTAGGCGGTCCCATCGCTCTGATCCAGGAGGGGGATATCGTCAGCATTGATATTCCTAATCTTAAGCTGGAAGTGAAGGTTTCAGATGAAGAAATGAAAGCGCGGAAAGAAAAATGGCAGCCCCGTCAGCCGAAGGTGACTACAGGATATCTGGCAAGATACGCGTCTATGGTCACATCCGGCAACAGAGGAGCTATTCTGGAAATACCAAAGGCAGAATAAGGAGGGAACGGAATGCAGCTTACAGGTGCAGAAATTATTGTAGAATGTCTGAAGGAGCAGGGAGTGGACACCGTGTTCGGTTACCCGGGCGGAGCCATCCTCAATGTATATGACGCTCTTTATGAATACAGAGATCAGATTACCCATGTTTTGACTTCCCATGAGCAGGGAGCGTCCCACGCGGCGGACGGATATGCCCGCGCTACCGGAAAGGTAGGCGTCTGTATGGCTACCTCCGGTCCGGGAGCTACGAACCTTGTCACAGGAATCGCCACCGCTTATATGGACTCTGTCCCCATTGTGGCGATCACCGCAAATGTGGGAAGATCCCTTCTGGGAAAGGATTCCTTTCAGGAGGTGGATATCGCCGGTATCGTAATGCCGGTGACAAAGCACAGCTATATTGTCAAGGATATCACGAAACTTGCGGATACCATCCGCAAAGCCTTTTATATCGCCAAGAGCGGACGGCCGGGACCGGTTCTTGTGGACGTGACGAAGGATGTGACGGGAGCGAAATATGAATATTCTCCCCGCCGTCCCGCCACTGTGAACAGAGAAACCAGCGAGCTCCGCAGAGAGGATGTGCAGACCGCGGCGGACATGATCCGGGCGGCGGAGAAGCCATTTATCTTTGTGGGCGGCGGAGGCGTAATATCTGGCGCGTCAAAGGAGATCACAGAGCTGGCGCATAGGATCCAGGCGCCGGTATGCGACAGCCTTATGGGCAAGGGCGCGTTTTCGGGCGAGGATCCCCTTTATACAGGAATGTTGGGAATGCATGGAACAAAGGCCTCCAACCTGGGCGTAAGCCAGTGCGACCTTCTGATCGTGCTTGGGGCCAGATTCAGCGACCGTGTGACCGGAAACGCCAAGACCTTCGCGAAGCAGGCCAAGATCCTCCAGTTGGATATTGACGCCGCGGAGATCAACAAAAATGTGATCGTGGACGCTTACGTAGAGGGAGATCTCAGGGAATCCCTGAGAAGGCTTCTTGAGGAGATTCCTGAGAAACAGCATCCGGAGTGGGTGGAGCACATTCAGGAATTAAAAGCGAAATATCCGCTGAATTATGATCACACGCAGCTTACCGGCCCGTACATTATCGAGAAGCTTTACGAGCTTACCGGCGGCGACGCTGTTATTACCACTGACGTGGGCCAGCATCAGATGTGGGCAGCGCAGTATTTCAAATATAAGGAGCCCAGAACCTTCCTGACCTCAGGGGGACTCGGCACCATGGGCTACGGCCTTGGAGCCGCTATCGGAGCCAAGATGGGATGCCCGGACAGGACAGTAGTAAACATTGCGGGAGACGGCTGCTTCCGAATGAATATGAACGAGATCGCGACGGCTGTACGCTGCGGGAATCCTCTTGTACAGATTGTACTGAACAATCATGTGCTTGGCATGGTGCGTCAGTGGCAGACGCTGTTCTATGACCACAGATATTCACATACAGTATTAAACGACGCTATGGACTTCGTGAAGATCGCGGAAGGAATGGGGGCAAAGGCTGTCCGCGTGACAAAGATGGAAGAGGTTGAGCCCGCTCTGAAGGATGCGCTGGCGTCTGAGGGCCCGGTTGTGCTGGACTGCTGGATCGATCAGGATCTCTGTGTATTCCCCATGGTTCCGGCAGGAGAAAATATTGACGATGTGTTTGACGAGGAGGATTTGAAAAATGGAAAGAGTTTATAATTTTTCAGCCGGCCCGGCGGTACTGCCGGAGCCTGTGCTGAAAGAGGCAGCGGAGGAAATGCTGAATTATAAGGGGAGTGGAATGTCCGTTATGGAAATGAGCCACAGAAGCCCGGAGTTTCAGCAGATTATTGACGAGGCGGAGCAGGATCTGAGAGATCTGATGCAGATCCCGGACAATTATAAGGTGCTGTTCCTGCAGGGCGGCGCGTCCCAGCAGTTCGCTATGATCCCCATGAACCTTATGAAGAATAAGGTTGCCGATTATATCGTGACCGGACAGTGGGCAAAGAAGGCTTACCAGGAAGCGCAGAAATACGGCAAGGTCAATAAAATCGCCTCCTCTGAGGACAAAACTTTTTCCTATATTCCGGACTGCAGCGATCTTCCTGTAAGCCCGGATGCAGATTATGTATATATTTGTGAAAACAACACCATTTATGGAACAAAATTCAAGGAGCTTCCGAATACAAAGGGAAAAACTCTTGTCGCGGACGTTTCCTCCTGTTTTCTGTCAGAACCGATGGATGTAAGCAAATACGGCATTATTTACGGCGGCGTTCAGAAAAATATCGGCCCCGCCGGAATGGTGATCGTGATCATCCGCGAGGATCTGATCACAGAGGATGTCCTTCCGGGGACTCCCACCATGCTGACCTATAAGACTCATGCGGACGCAGGCTCTCTCTATAATACCCCCAACAGCTACTGCATTTACATCTGCGGTAAGGTCTTCAAATGGCTGAAATCCATGGGCGGTCTGGAGGAGATGAAGAGACGCAACGAGGAGAAGGCGAAGATCCTCTACGATTATCTCGACCAGAGTAAGCTTTTCAAAGGAACTGTGGAGCCGGCGTCACGTTCTCTGATGAACGTTCCTTTTGTCACAGGGGACAAGGATCTCGACGCGAAATTTGTAAAAGAGGCGAAAGAGGCCGGATTTGTGAATCTGAAGGGCCACAGGACCGTAGGCGGTATGCGCGCCAGCATTTATAACGCGATGCCGAAAGAGGGCGTGGAAGCGCTGGTGGCCTTTATGAAAAAATTTGAGGAGGAGAATGTGTAATGTTCCAGTATCATTGCCTGAATCCTATTTCAGAAACAGGATTGAATTTATTCAGCAGCGATTATAGAAAAACAGATACGGTGCAGGATGCGGACGCGGTTCTTGTAAGAAGCGCCAAAATGCACGATATGGAGGTGCCGGATTCTGTTGTGGCGGTAGCCCGCGCCGGAGCCGGCGTCAATAACATTCCCGTTGACGAGTATGCGGAAAAAGGAATTGTTGTATTTAATACGCCGGGCGCCAACGCCAATGGGGTGAAAGAGCTTGTGCTGGCAGGCATGCTCCTTGCTTCCCGTGATATCGTGGGAGGAATCGAGTGGGTTGCCCAGCAGGAGGATAAGGAAAACATTGACAAACTGGCGGAAAAGCAGAAGAAGCAGTTTGCGGGCTGCGAGATCAGCGGGAAAAAGCTGGGTATCATCGGTCTGGGAGCCATCGGAGCTATGGTCGCCAATTCCGCCACACATCTTGGAATGGAGGTTTACGGATACGATCCCTATATCTCCATTGACGCCGCGTGGAATCTTTCCAGAACCATCAAACACAGCAAAACTCTGGATGAGATTTACAGCCAGTGCGACTATATCACTATCCATGTGCCGCTTCTTGACAGTACGAGAAAAATGATCGACCGTGACGCTTTCTCAAAGATGAAAGACGGGGTGGTTCTTCTGAACTTCGCCAGAGATCTTCTGGTGGACGAGGAGGCTCTGATCGAGGCTCTGGAAAACGGAAAAGTAAAAAAATATGTAACAGATTTTGCCAACCCGCTGGTGGCCGGCCGGGAGGGGATCCTGGTAACGCCCCACCTGGGAGCTTCCACCGAGGAATCTGAGGAGAACTGCGCCGTGATGGCTGTAAAAGAGCTGAGAGATTTCCTGGAAAACGGAAATATCAAAAATTCCGTGAATTTCCCGAACTGCGATATGGGAATCTGCGTATCTGTGGGAAGGATCGCCATCACCCATAAAAACGTTCCCAATATGATCAGCCAGTTCACGAAGATTCTGGGAAGCGAGGGGCTGAATATCGCGGATATGACGAATAAGAGCAAGGGCGGTCATGCCTATACTCTGATCGATCTGGAAAGCGCCGCTTCCAGACAGGCGCTGGATGAGCTTCAGGCAGTGGAGGGCGTCGCCAAGGTCCGCGTGGTAAAATAAAGTAAAAGTTCAGCCAGAAAAAGGAAGAGCCTTCCGCATAGCGCAGCGAGGCTCTTCCTTTTTTGTGCGATATGTCCTGCAAGCGGCTGCTGTGCTTGCACGGGCAGAAATTACTGTCTGGACGCGATAAAATCCAGCACCTCCTGGCGGTCAGGCATTACGCGGAGGGCTCCCTTTCTTGTGGTGATCAGGGATGCTGCGGCGTTTGCGAAAGTCAGAAGCTCTTTTAAATTCTCTTCTGTAAGATTTTCGAGTCCGTGATCCAGAACATAGTTCAGCGTGCTTGCGCAGAAGGTGTCGCCCGCCCCTGTGGTCTCGATGGTGTTTTCCTGGAGGAACGGAGCCGCCTCAACGCGGAGGTCCTTATAATAAGCGCGGCTTCCTTCTTTTCCCATAGTGATGAGAACAAGAGGAATGTTGTATTTTTCACGGATCATGGCCGCCCCCTTGTCATAGTCGGAGGTTCCGAAAAGAAATTCTACTTCGTTGTCGGAGATTTTCAGTACGTCACATTTCGTCATTCCATATTCAATCTCCGCTTTCGCGTCCTCGAGGGAATTCCAGAGAGGGGGACGGAGATTGGGGTCAAAGGTGACAATGCATCCGGCGGCTTTGGCCAGCTCGATGGCGTGGCGGGTGGCCTCCCGTACTCCCGCGTGAGTGGAGGAAAGCGTTCCGAAATGGAAGATCCGGGAACTTTCGATCAGATCCTTCTGCACCTCGTCCTTTGTGAGCATCATATCTGCCCCGGGATTACGGTAAAAGGAAAAATCCCTGTCTCCGTCAGGATATGTATGGACAAAGGCCAGAGTGGTGTGCACCGTTTCGTCCATAATGAGATTCCTGGTGTCGATCCCCACTTCCTGTACGGCGGTTTTCAACTGTTCGCCGAACATATCCCTGCCGACCTTTCCGATAAAAGCGGTTTTTTTGCCGAGGCGTTCCAGCATGGCGAGAACGTTGCAGGGAGCGCCGCCGGGATTGGCTTCCATCAGAGGATTGCCCTGAGAGCTTGTTCCGTTTTCTGTAAAGTCGATCAGCAGCTCGCCCAGAGCTGTGACGTCAAATGATTTTTTATTCATGGTAAGAATCCCTCCTTAAAATTTCACGCCTCCTTCATTCAGACAGGAAAGCGGATGCTACTACCAATTTAGCGTAGGCCGGAGTCTTTGTCAAACAAATTTCCTGATATTCTTTATTTTTCCCGAAAAAAATGATAAACTAAGCATAAAGGATTGTGGGAGCGTGCGGCGCGGAACAATCCGTAAGCGTTACAGCCGGGGCTTTTGTCCCTGGCGTCAACAGAGAAGGAAACCGGCGCTGCCGGAGATACAGATCAGAAAACTGGAGGTAGGAGATATGGACGGAAAAGCTTATGATTATATGGACTGGCCCAGGATCGAGGCGGTTGTTTACGGGGAAGAGACCTCTCCAAGAGACGTTATGGGGCCGAGACTTACAACCGAGGGCGTTTTGATACAGGGATACTTTCCGGAAGCGGAAAAAGCGGAAGTGCTTGCGGGAAAGAAGACTTATCCTATGGAGCAGGAGGACGAAGCGGGCTACTTCGCCGTTCTGATCCCCGGACGCCGGATCCCGGAATACCTTTTCCGCGTGACATGGGGCGAGAAAACGGATGAGTTTGCGGATCCCTACGCTTTTGCGGGACAGATCACCGAGGAGGAAGAGAAGGCCTTCTGCGCGGGCGTATATTATCATGCCTACGAGAAGCTGGGGGCTCATCCTCTGACAGTCAGAGGAACGGAAGGAGTCAGCTTTGCGGTATGGGCGCCCAATGCGGTCAGCGTCAGCGTCGTGGGTGATTTCAATAACTGGGACGGAAGGTGCCACATCATGCACCGTATGCCTATGTCCGGCATCTTCGAGCTGTTTGTTCCGGGAGCGAAAAAGGGAGATCTCTACAAATATGAGATTAAGATCAGAAGCGGAGAAAAGAAGCTGAAAACAGATCCGTACGGGTCGGGAATAGAGCTTCCTCCGGCCAGCGCTTCCGTGGTGACAGACACGTCCGCCTTTGCCTGGGAGGACGGCGCCTGGATCAGGAACCGGAAGAAATACGCGGACAGGAAGCAGCCGCTGTCCGTCTATGAGACCAGCGCGGAGCAGTGGGAGAACGGCGCGGAGCTGGCTGCCTACGCCAAAAAGCTTGGTTATACCCATGTGGAGCTGCATCCGGTCACGGCATATTTAAGCGACGCGTCCGGTCCCTACTCTGCTTATGGATATTACGCGGTGGACCGCCGGTTCGGGACGCCGGAGGCCTTCCGCAGCCTTGTCAACGAGCTGCATAAGGCGGAGATCGGAGTGATCCTGGACTGGACGCCGGCTTCCTTCCCCAGAGAGGAGGAAGGACTGGAGCTGTTCGACGGCACGCCCCTTTATGAGGCGGCGGATCCGTCAGCGGCCGTACATCCTATGTGGGGAACTCTTCTCTATAACTACGAAAGCCCTATGGTGGTGGATTTTCTGATCGCCAACGCCTTTTACTGGCTGGAGGACTGTCATGTGGACGGACTCAGGCTGGATGACGTGGACGCTATGCTGTATCTGGATTACGGAAGAGAGCCGGGTCAGTGGAAACCCAATATATACGGGACAAATGAAAACCTGGCGGCAGTGGAGTTTTTGAAGCATCTGAATTCCGTTGTGAAAAAGCAGATTCCCGGCGCTCTGGTGATCGCCCAGGAGGACGGACTCTGGCCGGAGCTGACGTCCAGTGTGGAGGACGACCATCCTGGCTTTGATTATAAATGGAACCAGGGATGGACAAGAGATTTTCTGGATTACCTTTCCAAAGATCCTCTGGAGAGAAAGACGGTTCACGACCAGCTGACCCTTTCTATGGTTTACGCGTACTGCGAGCATTATATCCTGACTCTCGGAACCAGGGATGTGGGAAACCTTGCGGAGTTTATGGAGCTCCTTCCGGGAAATACAGAGCAGAAGTACGATCAGGTACGGGCCGCGTACGCTTACCTGACTCTTCATCCGGGCTGCAAGATGACTGCTCCTGATAAGGAACTGCCGGATGAGCTGGCGGCGTTTATCGGCGCTTTGAATGAGTTATATAAAAGTCATCCGGCTCTTTACGCTAAGGATGACGAATATGACGGATTTGAGTGGGTTCAGCTTATGAAGTATGAAGAAAATGTGCTGACCTTCCTCAGAAAAACAGACAAACCGGAGGAAACACTGCTGGCGGTATTTAATTTTGCGGGAATTCCTTATGAGAAATATCAGGTAGGCGTGCCCTTCCATGGAAAGTATAAAGAAATTTTCAACAGCGACCGTAAGGAGTACGGAGGCCGCGGCATGACGAATCCAAGAGTAAAGACCAGCAAGGCGGAAGAGTGCGACGAGCGGGAGGAATCTATCAGGATCACCGTGCCTGCTCTCGGCGCAGCAGTCTTTTCCTGCATGCCGGAGGAAAAGAAGGAGAAGAAGGCGGCAGGCAGGACCGCGGTAAAGAAAACGGCGGCCGCGAAAACCGCGAGAGGGAAGAAAGCCGCCCCAGAGAAAGAGAGTACAGCAAAAGCGGCTGCGGAAAAAGTCCCTGCCGGAGAAGCCGCTGTAGAGAAGAAAAGCCCTAAGAAACCAGCATCCAAAAAGCAGGCGGCAGTGAAAAAAGAGAGCACGGCAAAAAAATAACCGGAATGACAGGCACATGCCCCCCGGATTCCTTACGGGAAACCGGGGGCTGAACTGATATGAACTGATGTAACAGTTCAGCCCCCGCCATTCGTAAAACCGCACTGCGTGCTTACTGTGGCTAACGCCACTGTTTTACTCATAAACGGGCGCTCAGCTCATACAGATGTCCGCTCGCAAAAACATGCAAGCATGTTTTATGCTTCCCGATCACTGTATGGCTGAACTGAGACATAAAATTTAAAAAAAAGCTTGACATTCGTTATATACGTTGTTAAAATATGATTCGTGTCAATGAGTCACCTTATGGTTATCCAATTAAATCAAAGGCGATTTGTCGCACAGGCTGGAATAGCTCAGTCGGTAGAGCACTTCACTCGTAATGAAGGGGTCGAGAGTTCGAGTCTCTTTTCCAGCTTTTGACTGACCGGGAACCTTATCGCGTTCCTGGTCTTTTTTGCATAAGAAGGAGATGAATTCCATGGACAGAACGGAACAGAGGATTCTTGAACTGATCGATCAAAACAGGGACAGGATCATTGCGTTCGCGGAGGATATCGCGGCTCACCCGGAGCCGGGCTTTGAAGAAAACAGAACGGCGGCAAAGACAGAGACACTGTTAAAAGAGCTGGGCTATGACGTGAGCGCGGGACTTGCCCTCACAGGCGTAAAAGGCCAGTGGGGAGCAGAGAAGGGGCCGAATCTTACCATTATCGGCGAGCTGGACGCCATAGGCTGCAAAACGCACCCCATGGCGGATCCCGTCACAGGCGCGGCTCATGCCTGCGGGCATCACGCGCAGATGGCGGCCATGATGGGAGCGGCCTTTGCTTTTGCGGATCCGGAGGTTCAGAAGGCGCTTGCCGGTTCCCTGACCTTTTTGGCGGTTCCCGCGGAGGAATACATTGACGCGGATAAGAGACCTGTTCTGAGGGAAAAGGGCGTGAAATTCGCCTCAGGAAAAAGCGAACTGATCCGAAGAGGCGTTTTTGACAGGACGGATATTGTGATGACGACTCATGTACATATGGTTCCTGTGGAGGAGGATTTTTACCTGGGGAATCCGGCCTGCAACGGCTATACCGCGGAGCGGGTGACCGTGAGGGGAAAAGCCGCCCATGCCGCGGTGGATCCCTGGAACGGCGTCAATGCCCTGAGCATTGCCACAAGCGCCATCCAGATGATGGGACTGATGCGGGAGACCTTCCGGGAGGAGGACCATGTGCGCCTTCACAATGTCATACGAAAAGCAGGGGACGTGCTGAACAGCGTGCCGGACGAGGCGGTGATCGAGACCAAGGTCAGAGCCGCATCCCTGGAGAAGATCCAGGAGATCCGTGAGAAGGTACACCGTGCATACGACGGAGCGGCCTACGCTTTCGGCGGAAAGATCGAGAGGGAGGTTCTGCAGGGATATATGCCGATTCTTCCGAGAGAAGCGGACGAAGTTCTTGTGGAGGCGGCCCGGGAGCTTGGGCTTTCCTTCCGGACGGTGAAGCCGGGAGACTTTAATAACGCCTGCACGGATGTAGGAGATCTGAGCCAGTTGTTCCCTGTTGTGAATTTTACCTTCAAAGGCTTTGAGGGCAGGCTTCACGGAGCGGATTTTAAAATTACGGATCCCGAGACCGCTTATATCCTTCCGGCGAAGCTTCTGGCGCTGACGGCCTGTAAGCTGCTGAAAAACGGCGGCGGTAAGGCGCAGGAGATCAAAAACTCATATAAACCGGTTTTTGACGTCCGGGGCTACGTCCGGTATGTGGAGGAACTCCTCAGTGAGAAATGAGAAGATAATTTACTGTAATAGAGAAAATAAAAGCAGGAGGTTTTTATAGGAAAAGAGAATGGCAGAGATTTGTTTGGAATTAAAGAACATCAGAAAAGGATTTGAAAAGGAGACAGACGTTTTAAGAGGGATCAGCCTTTCCATCGGAAAGGGAGAGTTTATCACGCTTCTTGGATCCTCTGGCTGCGGGAAAACGACCACGCTTCGGATTATCGCGGGACTTGAGCTGCCGGACGGCGGGCAGGTATTCCTGGACGGGAAGGATGTGACATCCCTGGAGCCTGAGGCGAGAGACGTGAATACTGTTTTTCAGAATTACGCGCTGTTTCCGCATATGAATGTGGCGGATAATATTGGCTACGGGCTGAAACTGAGAAAAACCCCAAAGGCGGAAATCCGCCGCAGAGTAAAAGAAATGCTGGAGCTTGTGCAGCTTTCCGGGTACGAAAAGAGAAAGCCCTCCGAGCTGTCCGGAGGACAAAAGCAGAGGGTAGCCATTGCCAGAGCTCTTGTCAATAATCCCAAGGTGCTGCTTCTTGACGAGCCCCTGGGAGCTTTGGATCTGCAGCTTCGGCGGGCGATGCAGATCGAGCTGAAACGCCTCCAGAAAAAGCTTGGAATTACGTTTATTTATATTACCCACGACCAGGAGGAGGCGATCAATATGTCCGACCGGATCGCCGTTATGAACGGAGGAAAATTCGAACAGATCGGAACTCCTGATGAAATATACAATCATCCCCGTACAAGCTATGTGGCGACCTTTGTGGGGAACGCCAACATACTCAAAGGCAGGGTGCGGGAGATGGACGGCGGGAATGTATGCCGCGCGGCGTTTCCGGGAGGAGAGATGCTGATAAATACAGAAGGCAGACAGTTAAGGCCGGGAGAAGAAATCACCCTGGCGGTGAGAAGCGAGAATATCAGGCTTGAGGGAGACAGAGGCCTGGAAGCGGAAGTAGCGGAGAAAAGTTTCGCAGGGGGACTTTTGAGAGTCGTTCTGAAGCTTTCGGACGGCACGGAACTGACCGCCAGCCGTTATGGGATCGATGCCGCCGTGCAGCCGGGACAGAAGCTGTTTGTAAGCTTTGAGCCGGAGGACGCGGTTCTGGTTGACAGACCGGACGCGGCGGGGCCGGCCGGGGAGGAAGAAAATGCGTAGGCGCGGATCCAGCGCCGTCTGGATGATTCTTCCTCTGTACCTCTTTACGTTGATTTTTGTGGCGGGCCCTCTCATTTATATGGTGGCCCTGAGCTTTTCGCAATCCGCGGACGGGTTCGGCGTGGAGTGGGCTTTCACCCTGGAAAACTACAAAAAGATCCTGGATCCTGTATATCTTCAGACCTTTGCGGAATCCTTCCAGCTTGCGCTGACAAGTACGGCGGCCATCTGTCTGATCGGCTATCCCTTCGGCTATTTTATGGCGAAGCTTTCAGACGGATGGAAGAAAAAAGCGATGCTGGCGCTGATGCTTCCATTCTGGGTGAATTCTCTGATCCGCCTTTATGGATGGATCATTATCCTTCAAAACAAGGGAGTGCTGAATTTTATACTGAAGAAGCTGGGAATCATTGAGAAGCCTCTGAGGATTCTTTACAGCTATCCGGCTATCGTGGTGGGAATGATCTACGTGCTGCTTCCCTTTATGATCCTGTCCGTATATTCCAGCGCTGAGAAGCTGGACTGGTCTCTTGTGGAGGCGGCCAGGGATCTTGGAGCTTCCAAAGCCAGGGCCTTCTGGACGGTGTCCTTTAAGCTGACCCTTCCGGGACTTTTATCAGGAATTATCCTGACCTTCATTCCTTCCATGGGACTATTCTTTATTGCCGACATACTGGGCGGGAACAAGATCGTTCTTGTGGGAAGCCTGATCCAGGAACAGATGACCAGGGGAAATAACTGGCCCTTCGCGGCTGCTCTGGCGGTGGTGCTGATGCTCCTCACGACGATCATGATTGTTTTGTACCGCAGAATCACGAATGTAAAAGAATTGGAGGGAATCGGATGAAAAAGAATTCAAAGCTCTCCGGGATATATCTTGTCCTTGTGTTTATTCTGATGTACCTGCCTGTGGCGGTAGTGATCATATTTTCCTTTAATGAATCGAAGCTGCCTGTCCGCTTCAGCGGATTTTCCACAAAATGGTACCAGGAGCTTTTTCAGGATGAGGATATGCTGGAGGCGCTGGTAAACAGCCTGATCCTTGGCGTGTCAAGCTGCCTGCTCTCCGCTGTCATCGGTACGCTGGGAGCGGTTGGACTGTCCAGGATACATTGGAAAACAAAAGGGATCATGGAGTACATCTCCATCCTTCCTCTGATGATACCGGAAATTATCCTTGGTATGGTCCTTATGGCCTTTTTTTACCTTTTGAATATTCCTTTCGGTATGCTGACGCTGCTTCTGGGACATACGGTGTTCTGCGTGCCATATATTCTGATGGAGGTAAAGGCCCGGCTGGCGGGCATGGATCCGTCGCTGGAGGAGGCCGCAAGAGATCTGGGGGCGGGGGCCTTCCGGGCATTCTGGGATATTACGCTTCCGCTGATCATGCCGGCGGTGCTGTCGGGATCCCTTCTTGCCTTCGCCATGTCTATGGATGATGTGGTGATCAGTATTTTTGTAAACAGTCCCAGAGTATCTACCCTTCCCATCAGGGTTTATACGCAGCTGAAGACAGGAGTAACGCCGGAGATCAACGCGCTGTGTACGCTGATGCTGGCCTTTACCATTGCCGTTCTGCTTATTTATACATTTGCCGGGAAAATCGCAAAAGGAAAGAATAGGCTCTTTTCAACAAAGCAAAAGTAAGTTATACTGTAGCTACAGATTCTTCCCCGAAGGACTGAAAATAAAAAAAGGAGAGAAGATATGAAAAAATTATTGGCTGCCGCGCTTTGTGCGGCTCTGGCGGTTCCCGCTGCTGCGGTGCCGGTCAGCGCGGATTCAGAGGAGCTGGTGCTGTTTACCTGGGAGAGTATGTTTCCCCAGGAGGTACTTGACGGTTTTGAAGAAGAAACGGGAATCAAGATCATATATTCCAATTTCGACACGGATGAAACGATGCTGGAGAAGCTTTCCATGGCTGAAGGCGGAGATTATGATATCGTAATTGCCGACGACTATATTCTGGAAAGCGTGATCCAGGAGGGCCTTGCCGAGAAGCTGGATACCTCGAAGCTTTCCGGATTCGAGAATATCAATCCTCTTTATCAGGGACAGTTCTATGATCCTGACGACGCGTACACGGTTCCCTACGGAGCGGGTATCCCCCTGATCGTTTATGATCCTGAAATGGTGGACATTGAGATTAAGGGATACAATGATCTCTGGGACGAGTCTCTTGAGGACAGCATCGCTCTGACCGCCAACTATCGCGTGATCAACGGAATTACCAATCTTGCTCTTGGCAAGAGCATGAATGAGGAGGATGTGGATTCCATCGCGGAGACAGGAGAGAAGCTTCTGGAGCTTGCGCCCAATGTACGTCTGATCCAGGACGACAACACACAGAATTCCCTTCTGAACGGGGAGGCCAGCGTTGCTTTCCTTTATACGTCTCAGGTAATGGCAGCTCTCGCTGAAAACCCGGACCTTGAAGTGGTATATCCGGAGGAGGGGCTTGGCTTCGGCATCATGGGAATGTTCATTCCAAGCCAGGCGCCCAATAAGGACGGGGCATATCAGTTCATGGATTATATTCTTCAGCCGGAGGTGGCCGCGCAGTGCTTTGATTATATCGGATACTACTGCACCAACAAGGCCGCTGACGAGCTGGTAAATCCGGATCTGGTAGTGCCGGATTCCGTTACAAGCGGTGAGATCGTCCAGAATGTAAGCGCTGAAGCCAACGATCAGTATAATAAGAACTGGACAGAATTCAGAGCTGCCTGCGACTGATAAATATAAGGGGGATACAGGATGGAGGTTTTTAAAGGTACCGCTACCTTTTCAGGAATTGCCATCGGAAAAATACTGTATTACAGCCGTGGAGAATATCAGATACGTCAGTCTCTCGTAAGCAATGTCAAAAAGGAAATAGAAGAATTCCGGAAAGCGTCGGACCGGGCGTCGGAGACTCTTCAGGGATTATACGAAAAAACGCGCCTCCTGGATGAACAGGAGGCGAACTCCTTTTCTGCGCAGAAAAAGCTTTTGGAATCAGAAAACTTTCAGCGCGCTATCGAGAGCTGCATTTCTTCCGAAAAGGTAAACGCCGCCTACGCGGTGATGACCAACAGGGACGAGATGACGGAGACCTTCCGCAATCTGGAGGAGCCTGTGATACAAAAACGTATTTCGGATATCCGTGAGATATCAAACCGGCTGATCCAGATCCTGGGAGGAGCCTCTATAAGGATCAATCTCGGGGAGGAGCCGGTGATCCTTGTGACGGAATCTCTCTCTCCGGCGGAGATCATGGAGATGGATAACGATAAGCTTCTGGCGGTGGTGATGCACCACGGTTCCGTTGTTTCCCATACTTCAATTATGGCCAGAACTATGGAGATCCCAACGCTGGTAGATATTGTGGCGGATGACGAATGGGACGGAATGTCCGCGATCGTGGACGGATATACCGGCACATTGTATCTGAATCCTGATGAGGAAATACAAAAGGAATATAAAATCCGTCTGGAAGCGGATAAAAAAGAGAAGGAGGAGCTCCTGAAGCTGAAAAATCAGAAGGACATGACTGCCGACGGCAAAAGTATCGGTCTTTACGCCAATATCGGCAATATGAGCGATCTGAACAACGTCCTCTTTTACGGCGCCGCGGGAATCGGTCTGCTGCGCAGTGAGTTTCAGTATCTGGGAAGAGAAAATTATCCCAGGGAGAGCGAGCTGTTCCTGGCCTATAAAAAAATCGCGGAAACAATGGGAGACCGGCCCACTGTGATACGTACGGCGGATCTGGGAGCAGATAAGCAGGCGGACTATCTGGATATTCCAGGGGAAACCAATCCAGTCATGGGAAACAGGGGGATCCGTTTTTGTCTTGACCGCAAAAAAATGTTCAGAGCCCAGCTCAGAGCGATCTACCGGGCCAGCGCTTACGGCAATCTGGCTATGATGTACCCCATGGTTTCCTCGGAGAAGGAAATGGATGAGATTGAGGCGCTGATCCGGGAAGTAAAGGAAAATCTGCGTGAAAAAAATGTCCCCTTCCGGGAGATCAGGACGGGGATCATGATCGAAACTCCGGCAGCGGTAATGATCAGCCGGGAACTGGCCCGCCGGGTAGATTTTCTCAGTATCGGAACCAACGATCTGACACAGTACACACTTGCCATGGACAGGCAGAATCCTCTGCTCAAGGATAAATATGACGATCATCATCCCGCGGTATTGAGAATGATCCGTATGGTGGTGGAGGCGGCTCATGCGGAGGGACGGAAGGCGGGGATCTGCGGTGAGATTGCCGCGGATACCGTGCTGACAGAAACCTTCCTGAAAATGGGCGTTGATTTTCTGTCCGTAGTTCCGGCATGTATCCTTCCGGTGAGGAAGGCGCTGAGAGAAACAGATCTCAGCAAAGAATGAGGATGATTATGAAAGAAAAAAGCAAGGTAATTCTTCTTCCCTGTAGCTCCTACAGGGAAGAGTTTGTTTATGAGAGCCTGAAAAAAGGCGCGGAGCTCCTGGGAGGCCTTGAGAGCCTCATAGGAAAAGAGGAGTCCGTTTTTATAAAGCCCAATCTTCTGAAGAAGGCGGAGAACAGCCGCCCGGTCATTACCCATCCTGCTGTGGCGGGAATGCTTGTAAGGCTTTTAAGGAAAGAGGGATATGAGAAGATCGTCCTGGGAGATTCCTGCGGGGTGGGAACCACATCGAGAGTCATAAGCGGAACCGGAATGGATGATTATCTGAAGAAGTATCAGGTTCCGGCTGTAGATTTTTCAAAGGGAGTGAGAGTGGAGTATCCGGAAGGTACTCAGGCCAGGGAATTTATCTTGGCAAAGGAGCTCCTGGACAGCGACTGCGTGATCTCTGTCTGCAAAATGAAAACACATGCCCTGGAACGGATCACGGGCGCTGTAAAAAACAGCTACGGCTTTGTGTACGGGCTGCATAAAGCGAAGGGGCATACCCAGTATCCCAGCGCGGACAGCTTTGCCAGGATGCTGGTGGATCTGAACCGTCTGGTAAAACCGAGACTGTATGTGATGGACGGGATCACCGCCATGGAGGGGAACGGGCCAGGATCGGGAGATCCTGTCTCCATGAACGTGCTTCTTTTATCCACAGATCCGGTAGCTCTGGACAGTGTGTTCTGCCATCTGATTCATCTGAAGCCCCAGATGGTCCCCACCAACTATCACGGAGAAAAAATGGGGCTTGGAACCTGGAAGGAGGAGGAAATCCGTGTGATCACTCCCCAGGGGGAAATATCTGTGAAGGAAGCGGCGGCACGGTATGGAAATTCCGGCTTTCGCGTGGACCGCAGAGCAGTGCGCAGCGGCCTCTGGGAGCGGATGGCAAAAGCCCTGAATATTTTTCAGAAAAAGCCATATATCGACGAAAGCCTCTGTATCAAATGCGGCGTCTGCGTGAAGAGCTGTCCGGTGCCGGGGAAGGCGGTAGAATTCAAAAAAGGAAGAACAAAACCGCCTGTATACGATTACAAGAAGTGTATCCGCTGCTTCTGCTGTCAGGAGATGTGCCCGGAACGTGCCATCAAGGTAAAATAAAAAAGGATGCTCCTGTCTTCGGCCGTTCATCAGTACAGACAGGGGCATCCTTTTTTTGCTTTCCCGGCGGCATTATGGCTGCCTGCGGCAGTCCGCGCCCGGGCTACAGTATGTGAACCAATTCCCGGATATAGTCGGGAGTGGTGCCGCAGCATCCGCCTATGATGGAAGCGCCGTTTTCCACAAGAACCTTCATATGGCGGGCAAAATCAGAGGGCGTCATACTGTAGACGGCGTTTCCCTGATCGTCGATGGCCGGCATTCCCGCGTTTGGCTTCGCGATGACCGGGATGGATACGGCCTCCCGGATACTGCGGACGACGGAAACAAGCTGATCCGGCCCTACGGAGCAGTTGATGCCTACCGCGTCGGCGCCGGCGCTCTCCAGGGCCGCGGCCGCCTCCGCTGCGTTTCCGCCGCTGAAGATGCTTCCGTCAGCCTCCACGGTGACGGTGCACATAATGGGGAGATCGCACACAGAACGGGCCGCGTCTACAGCCGCCAGCGTTTCCTCAATATTGATCATGGTTTCCGCGGCGATGAGATCCACCCCGGCGTCCTTCAGTATACGGATCTGCTCCTGATACATTTCATACGCCGTCTCAAAGGTATAATCCCCATCTGAAGTGATAAACTGCCCTGAGGTGGTGATGTCGCCGGCCACATAGCAGCGAGTTCCTGCCGTTTCCCTGGAATAGGAGACCAGAGTCCGGTTGATCTCCCGGATCCTGTCCTCCAGGCCGTGCTTTTCAAGATTGATCCGGTTCCCTCCGAAGGTGGGAGCGTAAATGATCTGGCTTCCGGCTTCCATATAAGCCTTCTGCAGTTTTTGGATTACGTCTTTATGATCGATCACCCACTGCTCCGTGCAGATCCCCCTGGGCATACCCTGAGCCATCAGATTGGATCCGGTAGCGCCGTCGAGAATAACAACTTTCTGTGTAAGCTTTTGAAATTCATCTCTTGTCAATATATCTGCCTCCTGTTTTATATAAAAATCGTAACTATTCGGCCTGACGGCTGAGTAGTTATTTATTTCAGCCAGCAGGCCCCAGATCCGTCGGCTTTGCCGACTCTTCGTTGCTGACGCAACTTTTGTCCGGGGCTTAATAGGCGTTCCGCCCATATCAACAGGATAATACAGCCTGCTGCAGGTAAACCTGCGCATTCTGCCTTATCCTGTTGCTGCCGGCTGAATTATTACTGAAAATCCGCATTTTTTGTAAATGGCTTATTTAGTATACCATGCGCGCAGAAAAAGCGCTATCATTTATAATCGTGAAAAAGTTGTAACAGTTCAGCCCGCGCCATTCGTAAAACCGCACTGCGTGCTTACTGTGGCTGACGCCACTGTTTTACTCATAAACGGGCGCTCAGCTCATACAGATGTCCGCTCGCAAAAACATGCAAGCATGTTTTATGCTTCCCGACCACTGTATGACAGAACTGATACAAAAAGTTCTGTCTGTGGATTTTTCAAATAAAATATATAGAGAAATACAGCTATGGGAGCGCGGAGATATCTGAAACAGGAGGATGCTATGAATTTATTTGATTTCACCTATTGCGGAAATTATAATCGCCAGATACAGAAGCTTGCCAGAATGGTGCCGGAAAAATGGAGCTTTGACGGAGCGGACGACAACGGTATCCTGAAGGGTTATCTGGAGCACACCTTTCAGAGACTGTATGAAGAAGGCAAGGTACTGGAAAAGGAGAAGTACGCTATTTTCAACACAGGGCTTTTTAATCACTATTATCAGCCTGTGTACGCTTATTTTGTTCCCAATCTGGTGCCGGACAGACAGAAATGGTTTCTCGAGGGCTTTTATACGGAATATTATCTTTTGAAATCAGGAATCGTAAATCTTCCGGAGCGGGCGGAATATGTAAAAGACCCCGCTGATCTTGTGTTTGACGCCCATCTGGATATTGTTCCCCAGTATGAGCATATTTTCGGAGAGGAAGAAAACGCGCAGAGGCTGCCGGAGAACGTGCGTACCAGCAGAATGAGGGTTCAGCTTTTTGACGGTGCGCTCCGTCAGACAAAGCATATGCTAGAGGCTGATTACCGCACGGCAGTTCCTCAGTACTACAATCACGGAATACAGCTTTTGCTGCCTGTCTGTCTCCAGAGTCCGGGAAAAGCGGATCTGGCTCTTGCCTGTGTGAAAACTGCGGACAACAAAAAGTATCTGGGCCGGACATGCCTCACTCTGAAAATGGCCTATCATAACGCGAGGCTGCTGGCGAAGCTGGACGGAGGATGGCTCCATCCCTGAGACAGGAAAAGGCATTTTCTGACAGTACAGAGCCCTCCTGTGAAACAGAAAAGCGGATCCTTGGCGGTCATTGACGCCTGCCGGACGGGACGGTGAAGGTGCAGAAGCGTCCTTCCCCGTATCTTATCCGGCTGTTTTTTTGCTGTACCTTACCGTACGGTCGTTTCCGCCGGTTCAACGGCTTTTCAGACAGTGCTTTTCCACCAGATTCAGAATACCGTACAGGATCATGGCGATGATACAGAGGATCAGTATGGACATCAGTACGGTGGTGAGCTTAAAGGTCTGACTGGAGTATATGATCAGATATCCCAGTCCCTGTCTCGCGCCGATAAATTCTCCGATGATCACACCCACCAGGCAGAGACCGATATTCACCTTCATTACGCTTAAAATCAGCGGAACAGAGGAGGGAAGGACGATCTTCGTCAGCTCATCTCTTTTTGTTCCGCCCAGAGTGGCGATCAGTTTGCATTTTTCCGGATCTGTTTCATGAAAGCCGGTATACAGATTGATAATGGAGCCGAAAATGGCCACAGACATTCCGGCCACCACAATGGTCCGCATGTTGGCGCCCAGCCAGACGATCAGAAGAGGCGCCAGGGCGGATTTCGGAAGGCTGTTCAGGACTACCAGGTAGGGCTCAAGGATTCTGGAGAGCCTCGGACAGGCCCACAGAAGGACTGCGGCTCCGGCGCCAAGAACCACAACCAAAAAGAAGCTGAGGAGGGTCTCGGCGACTGTGACGCCTATGTGGGTGAACAGCTCCTGGCTGCTGCTCATTTCAATGAAATTGCGGACGACAGCGGTTGGGCTGCTGAATATAAAGGAATCGATCCAGCCTTTCCGGGCCGAAACCTCCCATAAAAGCAGAAAACCCAGGAAGATCAGGATCCTGGACAGGATGATCATATATTTCTCCCGTTTTCTTTTCGTCAGATATTGCTTCTGCGCCTCTGAAGGTTCACGCATGTTCGTTCAGCTCCTTCCAGATCAGATTAAAATATGATTTAAAATTCGGGGCGTTTCTGGAGGAAAGGGGCGTTCTGTCCTCTATATCCAGATTTATGGGTACGATGGCGGAAATTTTTGCGGGCCTTTTTGTCAGGATGATGACCCGGTCCGCCATGCTGATGGCCTCGGAAATATCATGAGTTACCAGAATAGCCGGCTTTTTCTCCTTTTTCAGAATAATGCCGATGTCGTCGCTTACATTCAGCCGTGTCTGGTAATCCAGCGCGGAGAAAGGCTCATCCAGAAGGAGAAGCTCCGGCTTTAATGCCAGAGTGCGGATCAGGGCGGCCCGCTGTCTCATGCCGCCTGAAAGCTGGGACGGCCTTGAAGTACGGAATTTGTCCAAACCGTAGGTGCGGAGCATGGACTCGATGTAAGAAAGCTTTTCCGGGGTGATCTCCTTTCGGATCTCAAGACCAAGAAGAATGTTCCTGTAGACGCTGCGCCATTCCAGGAGGTGGTCCTTCTGAAGCATGTATCCGATGCGGGAATCCCCACGGGACACAGGCGTTCCGTTCATAAGGACCGTCCCCTTTTCAGGCTTTAAAAGGCCGCAGATCACATTCAGGAGCGTGGATTTTCCGCAGCCGGAGGGTCCCACCACGGCGAGAAATTCACCAGGCATCAGATCGAAGGATATATGAGAAAGGGCGTTGGTTTCCCCGGATGGCGTATGATAAGAAAGAGACAGGTCTCTTACTTCCAGCAGTGTATCCATGTAACTACCTCCATGTTTTGTATATGTTTATGATATGCTTTCACAGATTCTTGTGTTATGATATCAGGAGAGGAAAAGTGAACCGGAGGGAAATGGAGTGAACAGGAATTATCAGAAAGAGCTGGACAGGCTGATAGAAAATATAAAAAAAGAAGAGAAGGTTCCGAGACTATTTCTTCATAGCTGCTGCGCGCCCTGCAGCAGCTATGTGCTGGAATATCTGTCGGAATATTTTGAGATTACGGTATTTTTTTACAACCCTAATATTTCTCCTGAAGAGGAGTACAGGAAGAGAGTACGGGAGCTCCGCCGGATGACGGAAGAAATGAATTTCCGTTATCCGGTCCGTGTCCTGGAGGGAGCGTACCGCCCGGAGGAGTTCTACCAGATGGCCAGGGGCCTGGAGGAGGTTCCGGAAGGAGGCGAGAGATGCTTTCGCTGTTACCGCCTCAGACTTGGGGAAGCGGCGAAGCTGGCGAAGGAGGGCGGATACGATTATTTTACCACGACGCTGTCGATCAGCCCTCTGAAGAACGCGCCGAAGCTCAACGAGATCGGAGAAGAGCTGGGAGAAATATACGGAGTATCTCATCTTCCGTCGGATTTCAAAAAAAGGGACGGCTATAAGCGTTCCGTCCAGCTTTCGGCAGAATACGGACTCTACCGGCAGGATTACTGCGGATGTGTTTTCTCAAAAAAAGAACAGGAGAGAAGAAAAAAGGAACGGGAAAGGCAGGAAGCATCTTTGAATTTCGGGAGAAGTGTGGTACACTGAAAGATATTATTCAGAGACCGCCGCGAAGGCGCGGAGCAGCCGCGGCGTCAAAATCAATAAAATACAGAAATGAGGAAAATATATGGCACAGTTATGGGGAGGCCGTTTTACAAAAGAAACGGACAAGCTGGTTTACAATTTCAACGCGTCGATCTCATTTGACCAGAAATTTTATAAACAGGATATTATGGGAAGCAAAGCCCATGTGAGGATGCTGGCGAAGCAGGGGATTCTCACAGAGGAGGAGCGGGACCAGATCCTTCAGGGCCTGGAGGGGATCCTCCGGGATGTGGAGAACGGCAGCCTTGTCATTACCTCCGAGTACGAGGATATCCACAGCTTCGTGGAAGCGAATCTGATCAGCCGTATCGGAGATCCGGGCAAAAAGCTTCACACAGGACGGAGCCGCAACGACCAGGTGGCGCTCGACATGAAGCTTTATGTGAGAGACGAGATCGACGAGATCGACGGGGAGCTGAGAACACTTCTGGAGGAGCTGCTCTCCCTGATGGAAAAAAATGTGGACACCTATATGCCGGGCTTTACGCATCTCCAGAAAGCCCAGCCGGTGACTCTGGCCCACCATATCGGGGCGTACTTTGAGATGTTCAGAAGAGACAGAGAGCGGATGGCGGATATCCGCAGGAGGATGAATCTCTGCCCGCTGGGAGCAGGGGCTCTTGCCGGAACCACCTATCCTCTGGACAGAGAATACACCGCAAAGCTTCTGGGCTTTGACGGGCCTACAAGGAACAGTATGGATTCGGTGTCGGACAGAGACTATGTGATCGAGCTTCTGTCAGCTCTTTCTACAGTTATGATGCATCTCAGCCGCTTTTCTGAGGAAATCATCCTCTGGAACTCCAATGAATACGGATTTGTGGAGATCGACGACGCCTACAGCACCGGAAGCAGCATCATGCCCCAGAAGAAAAACCCGGACATCGCGGAGCTTCTCCGGGGCAAGACGGGACGGGTTTACGGCGCGCTGATGTCCATACTGACCACCATGAAGGGGATCCCTCTGGCATACAATAAGGATATGCAGGAGGATAAGGAGCTGACCTTTGACGCTATTGATACGGTAAAAGGCTGTCTCAGGCTTTTCGCGGGCATGATCTCCACGATGGAATTCCGGAAAGGAACCATGGAGTCCAGCGCGAAAAACGGATTTACCAACGCCACGGACGCGGCCGACTACCTGGTGAATCACGGCGTTCCCTTCCGCGACGCTCACGGGATCGTGGGACGGCTGGTGCTTCTCTGCATTGACCGTGGGATTTCTCTGGACGAGCTTCCGCTTTCCGAATATAAGAAGCTCAGTCCGGCCTTTGAGGAGGATATCTATGAGGCGGTCAGCATGAAGACCTGCGTGGAAAAACGGGAAACCTACGGCGCGCCGGGACCGGAGGTCATGAAAAAGGTGATCGCGGAAAACAGAGAGTATCTGGAAAAAAATTGAAAAGCGCCGGAAAAATCATAAAAAAATACTTGCATTTTCGGGAAAAGTGTTATAGTATTTACTAGAAAAACAAATGTGTGCTGTGCAAAGACACAAAAACAAAGACATGGAACGAGGAGAGATATTATGAGTGAAAAATTAAAAGTCGGTATTTTAGGAGCTACCGGAATGGTAGGACAGAGATTTATTTCCCTTCTGGAAAACCATCCGTGGTTTGAGGTGGTAACTCTGGCCGCAAGCGCCAGAAGTGCGGGCAAGACCTACGAGGAGGCCGTAGGCGGAAGATGGAAAATGGACACTCCCATGCCGGAGGCTGTGAAGAAGATCGTTGTCATGAACGTGAATGAGGTGGAGAAAGTCGCCGCTACGGTTGATTTTGTATTTTCAGCGGTAGACATGTCCAAGGAAGAGATCAAGGCTATTGAGGAAGCGTACGCCAAGACAGAAACGCCTGTTGTCTCCAACAACAGCGCTCACCGCTGGACGCCGGATGTTCCTATGGTAGTTCCGGAAATCAATCCTGAGCATTTCGACATTATCGCGGATCAGAAGAAGCGTCTTGGAACCACAAGAGGGTTCATTGCCGTTAAGCCGAACTGCTCGATCCAGAGCTACGCGCCTGTTCTCACCGCATGGAAGGAATTTGAGCCGTACGAGGTAGTGGCTACGACCTATCAGGCGATCTCCGGCGCAGGAAAGACCTTTAAGGACTGGCCGGAAATGGAGCATAACATTATCCCGTATATCGGAGGAGAGGAAGAGAAGAGTGAGAAAGAGCCCTTAAAGCTGTGGGGCAAAATCGAAAACGGCGAGATCGTTCCCGCCGCGGAGCCGGTGATCACCTGCCAGTGCGTCCGCGTTCCGGTTCTGAACGGACATACTGCCGCCGTATTCGTAAAATTCCGCAAAAAACCAACAAAAGAGCAGTTGATTGAGGCGCTGAAAAACTTCCGCGGAATCCCCCAGGAGCTTGAGCTTCCGAACGCTCCCAAGCAGTTTATCCAGTATCTGGAGGAGGATAACCGTCCCCAGGTTACAGAGGATGTGAACTATGAGCGCGGAATGGGCGTGTCTGTGGGACGTCTCCGTGAGGATACCGTTTATGATTATAAATTCATCGGTCTTTCCCACAACACAGTAAGAGGAGCTGCCGGCGGCGCTGTTCTCTGTGCGGAGACACTGAAGGCAAAAGGCTATATTACAAAGAAATAATCACAATACATGAAAAAAAGTTTCCGGCTGTTCAGAAAGGGAGAACGGCCGGGGCTTTTTTTATTTGTCTAAATGTATTTACATTGCTTTTGACCGTCTGCGGGAGTAATATATAGTCATGCAGAAGGAGATCGCTTTATGAAAAACTATAGAAAGAAATCTCCGCCGGGAAGCAGGGAAGAGAACTATTCGCTTCTTCTCCTGGCAGGAGGAAAGAGCAGCCGGATGGGAAGAGACAAGGCGGAGCTTTTGCTGGAAGGCAGAAGCTTTTTGTCCTGTATCATTGAAAAAGGCGCAAAGCTGGGGATCAGAGAGATCTACCTGTCCGGCCATGGATGGAATGAAGGGGGAGCCATAGTCCATGAGGTTCCTGACCGTTACAGGGAGAGGGGGCCGCTGGGAGGAATGTATTCCTGTATGCCTGCCATGGACACTCCCTATGCCCTTGTGCTTCCGGTGGATATGCCGCAGATACCGCTTCAGATACTGGAGAGACTTCTGCAGGCTCACGAAGAAAAATTGTCCGGCTGCGCGCCGTCTGAGGACTGTCCTCAGGGAAAAAATCCCGGAAGCGGAAGACCGCTGCTGCTCGCCCACGGAGACCGCACGGAGCCCCTGATCGGGATTTATCCCACGGCGCTGGGAGAGCGGATCGGAAGGCTGATTGAAAACAAAGCCGCTCCGGTGTTCCGGCTCCTTGATGAGACCGGATATGATATCTGCCGGGTTTCGGCGGAGGAATGGGAACTGGAAAATATCAATACCCCGGAGGATTATCAGAGACTGACGGCGCTGAGGAAAAGAGGAAAAACAGAATGATAGAAGGAATTATGCTGGAAAACGCCCTGGAACTGATCCTGGAGAGAGTGACAGGGATTACGGATATCACAGAAACAGAGGTCAGCGAAGCGGGAGGCTGCCGCCTGGCGGAGGATGTGTACGCGCCGCTGGATAATCCGCCTTTTCCGCGTTCCCCTGTGGACGGCTACGCAGTGAGGGCGGAGGATATTGGCGGGGCGGACAGGGAGCGTCCAGCGGTACTGAAGGTGGCAGGGTGCGTTTACGCGGGGGACGACGGACAGTCCCGCTCCATAAAGCCGGGAGAAGCCTGGCGTATTATGACGGGCGCCCCATTCCCGGCCGGAGCGGATGCTGCGGTGAAGCAGGAGGATACGGATTACGGGGAAAAGACCGTAAAGATTTATAAGAGTCAGAGAGCCTACGACAACTACTGCTTTCAGGGAGAGGACTACAAAAAGGACAGCCTTCTTCTGGCGAAGGGAACCAGGCTCACCTTTGCGGAGCAGGGGATCTTATCCGGCATCGGACGGGAAAAGGTAAAGGTGTTCCGCAGGCCTGTGATCCGGGTGATTACCACCGGTGACGAGCTGTGTCCTCCGGGACGTCCGCTGGCTCCGGGAAAAATTTATGATTCAAATGGGATGATGGTGTCCGCGCGGCTCAGAGAGCTGGGTGTTCCGGCAAAGTCCGTCTGTCATCAGCCGGACAGCGAGGAAAAGCTGGCCGGAGTATTGGAGGAAGCCGCCCGGGGCGCGGACTTTATTATTACAACAGGGGGCGTTTCCGTGGGAAAAAAGGATATTCTTCACGGTGCGCTGGAGAAGCTGGGAGCGGAAAAGCTTTTCTGGCGGGTGAAGCTCCAGCCGGGTACGCCTACGATTTTTTCTGTATACGGACGGACCTGCATACTTTCTCTTTCCGGGAATCCTTTCGGAGCCATGGCGAATCTGGAGCTGCTTTTCCGTCCTGCCCTCGCGAAGCTGACGGGGGATCCGGGCTGTCAGATGGAGCAGAGACAGGGCGTAATGGCGGCGGATTTTTCGAAGAAAAGTAAAATGCGGCGGTTTGTAAGAGCGGTATACAGAGACGGAAAGGTGACGTTTCCACAGGGGATTTATTCTTCAGGCGCAATAGGGACGCTCAGGGGCTGCAACTGCCTTCTGGATATTCCCGCGGGAACCCAGTCTCTGGCAGCGGGAGAGCAGGTGAGAGTATGGATGCTGTAAACCCCTATATGGCGGCGGTGAGCGGGGTGAAAAATTCCGGGAAGACCACCTTTCTGGAAAAGCTGATCCAGGAGCTGGACCGCAGAGGATACCGGGTGGCTGTGGTCAAGCATGACGGCCACGACTTCGCGGCGGATACAGAGGGGACGGACACCTTCCGGCTCAGAGAGGCGGGAGCTTACGGAACCTGCATCTTCTCCGGAAATAAATGGATGGCGGTGAAGGAAGAGAAAAATATGGATCCGGAAAGGCTGGCCTTTCTTTTTCCTGAGGCGGATATCATCCTTCTGGAGGGAATGAAGGAATCCTCTTATCCTAAATTCGAAATCGTAAGAAAAGTAAATTCCCGGGAAAGTGTCTGTGAAGCGGAAACACTTCTCGGCCTGGTAACAGATACAGACCTCATAATTTCCGGAATTCCGTCTATCGGAATGGAAGATATCGGAAAATGCGCCGACATTCTCCAGAAGGAGATAGAAAAACATAAAAAACAGAAAAAAATATAAGAATCTACTGCTTTTTTCTTGCTGAGAAAAAGTATCAATGTTAAAATAAAGACGAATAGTAAATATTTTTATGGAGGAGGAACATTTATGGCTTTAAAACAGGTTCAGACAACCTGCCCCTATTGCGGCGCGGGATGCCAGATTATGTTCACGGTCGATCCTGAAGCGAATAAGATCGTGGAAGCAGTGCCTGCCAAGGGCAGGACAAACGATGGAACTCTGTGCCTGAAGGGTCATTACGGCTGGGATTATCTGAATGATCCCCAGATACTTACCAAGCGTCTGCGCAGGCCGATGATCCGCAAAGGCGGAAAGAAAGCGCCTCTGGAGGAGGTTTCCTGGCAGGAGGCGATTTCCTATGTGGCAAAAAGACTTGGAGAGATCAAGGAGAAGTTCGGCCCGGATTCTATTATGGGTACCGGTTCCGCCAGAGGCGCCGGGAACGAGGCCAATTATCTTATGCAGAAATTTATGCGCGCGTGTATCGGCACCAACAACGTCGATCACTGCGCGCGAATATGACATGCGCCTTCGGTAGCGGGTCTACTGTATTCTTTAGGTTCAGGCGCAATGTCAATGGGCATCCCGGAGATCGAGGATGCAGGCTGTTTACTCTGCTTCGGCTATAATGGAGCAGACTCTCATCCCATCGTCGCGAGACGTATTGTCCGCGGACGTCAGAAGGGAATGAAAATTATCTGCGCGGATCCCCGTGTAACGGAAACCGCGCGTATCTCAGACATTCATCTCCAGTTGAAGGGCGGGTCGAATCTGGCCCTGGTGAACGCCATCGCCAACGTGATCTGGAATGAAGGTCTGGCAGACGAACAATTTATCCGGGAGCATACCAAAGGATTTGACGAATTCCTGAAGGTGATCGAGAAGTACACTCCGGAATATGCGGAGCCTATTACCCACATTCCGGCGGAGACTATCCGTGAGGCCGCGAGAATGTACGCCACAACGAAACCGGCTATGATCCTTTACGGTATGGGTGTCTGTCAGTTTACCCAGGCGGTGGATGTGGTGAAGGGACTTGCCAATCTGGCGCTGATGACAGGTAATTTCGGCGGTCCGTCTATGGGTATCGGACCTGTCCGCGGACAGAACAATGTACAGGGAGCCTGCGATATGGGAGCGCTTCCCAACTCTTATCCCGGATACCAGAACGTGACAGATCCAGCGGCAAGGGCAAAATTTGAAAAAGCCTGGGGAGTATCTCTTCCCGGTGAGGTCGGATGTCCTATCACTCATGTGCCTCACAGGATCCTTCACGAAAAGGACGAAAAGAAACGAATCCATGCATATTACATATTCGGCGAGGATCCGGCTCAGTCGGATCCGGATCTGGCGGAAGTCCGGGAGGCTCTGGACAAGTGTGATTTTGTAGTGATGCAGGATATTTACATGAACAAAACAGGTCTCTATGCGGACGTGATTCTTCCGGCGGCTGCCTGGGGAGAAAACGAAGGCGTTTATACCTGCGCGGACAGAGGCTTCCAGAGAGTCCGCAAGCTGGTGGAGCCAGAGGGAGACGTGCTTCCTGACTGGAAGATCATCGCGGAGATATCCACTGCCATGGGATATCCCATGAATTACAAAAATACAGAGGAGATCTGGAACGAGCTGATCGAGCTCTGCCCGAGCTTCAAGGGAGCTACCTACGAAAAAATTGAAAAATACGGCTGCGTGCAGTGGCCCTGCCGTGACAAATCCATGGAGGATAAGGGAACTCCTTATCTTCATAAAAACGGCGTATTCGCCACCGCAGATCACAAGGCCCTGTTTTACGGCACAGACTGGCATCCGCCGGTGGAGCTTGAAAACGACGAGTATCCCATGACGCTTTCCACAGTTCGGGAGGTAGGCCATTACTCTGTGCGTACTATGACAGGAAACTGCCGGACGCTGCGCAATCTGGAGGACGAGCCCGGATGGGTGCAGATGAATACCGGCGACTGCCAGCGGATGGGACTGAAAAAGGGAGAGCTTGTGAAGATCCTTTCCAAGAGAGGCTACTGTATTACCAGGTGTCTTCCCACGGACCGCGTAAAACCGGGAGCAACCTATATGACCTATCAGTGGTGGATCGGAGCCTGCAACGAGCTTACAACAGCCAAGCTGGATCCCATCAGCAATACTCCCGAGTACAAATACTGCGCGTGCCGGGTAGAAAAGATCGAGGACCAGGAATGGGCGGAACGCCATGTGGAGGAGCTTTATGACGATATCCGCGCCCAGATGGGCATTGATCCGGGAAAGGGGGCGGAAGCATGAACTACTTTGTGAAAGGAAACCCTGACCTTTGTATCGGCTGCCGTACCTGTATGATCGGGTGCGTGGTTGCTCATGAGGGCAAGCATATTTTTGAGGTGGATCCGGATTCCTATGATTTCAATCCCAGGCTCCATGTGGTGAGAACGGTGCGTCTGAGTGTTCCTGTTCAGTGCAAGCACTGTGAGAATCCGGCCTGTATGGCAGTGTGTCCGGTGGGAGCGATTTCTACGAAGGATCACTGCGTGGTGATCGACGAGAACAAATGCATGGGCTGCAAATCCTGTATGGACGCCTGTCCCTTCGGCGCCATTAACATGACCGAAAAAAAGGGCCGCGTTCAGGCGGACGGCAGTTTGCAGAAAACCGCCAATAAGTGTGATCTCTGCTACGGACTGCCGGGCGGTCCGGCCTGCGTGAGAGTTTGTCCTACAGAAGCTCTCTCTCTCGTGACGGAGGAGGAACTGGAAGGGGCAATGGAGCGGAAGCGCGCGGAAGCGGCCAGAAACGCATACAGAGAGACTCATCCACAGGAATAGGAGGACAGAAAATTATGAAAAAGGAACTAGGATGCTTCGTAGTGGGTGACAGTACGAAATGTACAGGCTGCAAAGCATGTGAGCTTGCCTGCTTCACAGTCCATAACCGAAAAAGTAATCATGTGGGAAAAACCACAGGGACAGTCACTGTCCCTGTGGTACCCAGATTGTTCCTGACTAAATTTGAGGAGGGATGCATGCCGATCCAGTGCAAGCACTGTGAGGACGCTCCCTGCCTGAACGCCTGCACCAAGGGCGCTATCAGCCGCGTCGATCATCAGGTGATCGTGGACGCGGAAAAATGTATCGGCTGCAAAGACTGTATGCAGGCCTGTCCCTTCGGAGCCATCGCTCTCCTTCCCTATGCGAAGGACGGCAGACTGGTTGCTCAGCCAATGGCGGACGAACCGAAGGTATTCGCCTCCAAATGCGATCTGTGCGCGGGAATCGAGGGCGGCCCGGCCTGCGTACGCGTCTGTCCCCATCAGGCTCTTCGTCTGGTAGATCCGGAAGCGGAACGGGAAGAAAAAAATATTAAGGCGGCAGAAGCTCTGCTCCTGACAAAAAACTGGAGATAAGGGAGGACAAAATTCATGATAATAGAAATAGATAAGAATATTTGTACCGGCTGCCGCGAGTGCGCGGAGGTTTGTCCTGCCTATGCCATTGTGGGAGAGCAGGGAGAGCCTCAGACCATTGACGAGAGCAGATGCGTGAAATGCGGGCAGTGCGTGCAGAAATGTAAATCTTATGTTTCTGTGCTGACTCACGGAAAACAGGCGTACGAAAGAGTAAAAAAAGAAAGAAATATTCCCGATTGTGTGCAGGAACCGCTGTTTGCGGCCCACGCGGTCTGTAATGTGGATAAGGTGAAGGCGGCTCTCGCGGACAAGGAAAAATTCACCGTCGTACAGTGCGCGCCCGCGGTCCGGGTAGCCATAGCGGAGGAATTCGGCGCGGAGCTGGGCTCTCTGACTCCCGGCAGACTTTCCGCGGCTCTCCACGCCCTGGGCTTCGACCGTGTTTACGATACCAATTTCCCGGCGGACGTAACGATCATGGAGGAAGGAACAGAGCTTATTAAAAGGATCACAGAGGGCGGAGTCCTTCCCATGTTTACCTCCTGCTGTCCGGCATGGGTGAAATTCATGGAAAACAATTATCCTGAGCTGAAGGATCATCTGTCCACAGCCAAAAGCCCCCAGCAGATCGGAGGCGCGATTTTCAAGACCTACGGAGCCCAGCTAGAGGGAAAAGACGGCTCCTGCATTTACAGCGTTTCCGTGATGCCCTGTACCTGCAAAGAATTTGAGTGCAGCCGGCCGGAAATGAAGGACAGCGGTTACCGCGACGTAGATGTGGCGATCACCACAAGAGACCTGGCCTGGCTGATCCGTGATATGGGAATTGACTGGGACAGCCTGGAAGAAATGGAGTTTGACCAGCCTCTTGGCCTTTATACCGGGGCCGGAACGATCTTCGGCGTTACCGGAGGCGTTATGGAGGCGGCCATCCGTACCGGCTATGAGCTTGTGACAGGACAGCCGATTCCGGATGTGGAGGTAACCGCGGTGCGGGGAACCGAGGGGTTCCGTATGTCCACCCTGAAAGTGGGCGACCTGAACCTGAGGGTCGGCATTGTAACGGGGCTGAAAAATGTGATCCCTGTGCTGGAGGCCGTAAAGAACGGCACACTGGATCTGCATTTTATAGAAGTGATGACCTGTCCGGAGGGCTGTGTCAGCGGAGGCGGGCAGCCGAAGCTTTTGATGGACACTGATCAGCCCGAGGCATACGCGGCCAGAAGAGCGGCGACCTTCGCCCATGACAGAGAGCTGACCTACCGGAAATCCCACGAAAATCCTGCCATCAAGAAGATTTATGAGGAGTTTCTGGAGGAACCCAACAGCCATATCGCCCATCACCTGCTCCATACTACCTACTGCATTGATTAAGAGGGCGTCAATCACATATTTTTGATTTTTTTAACACCTGAGAATGTATATTGTGCCGGAAAGGCCCGGCACAGAGGCATTTTCAGGTGTTTTTTCGGAAGGATTCTATAATTTTCAGTAACCTGCTGGGAAACGATTGCCACAAGTCTCCTTTACGCCGTTCCTTCCGTGTGGTAGAATAAGGAGCAGATATTCTTAGCGGAGCGTAGAAGTCTATGAGATATGGAATTATCGGAACGGCAGGACATGTGGATCATGGAAAAACCTGCCTGATCCAGGCGCTGACAGGAATCGACACAGACCGTCTGAAGGAAGAAAAAAAGCGGGGGATCACCATTGAACTGGGGTTTGCCTGGCTGGAGCTTCCGGAGGGCGGCAGAGTGGGGATCGTGGATGTGCCCGGACATGAAAAGTTTGTAAAAAATATGCTAGCGGGAGCCGGCGGCATGGATCTTGTGATGCTGGTGGTGGCGGCGGACGAGGGAGTCATGCCCCAGACCGTAGAGCATCTGGATATTCTGTCTATTTTGGGTATCCGGCGGGGCGTCATTGTGATCACCAAGACCGATCTGGCGGATCCCGATCTGGTGGATCTGGTGGAGGAGGATATCCGGGAGCTTGTAAAAGGAACATTTCTTGAGGACGCTCCGGCAGTCCCCGTGTCTGTATACGAGAATCGGGGCCTGGACCGTCTGAAGGAGGTTCTGTACGAAATGTACCGGAAGCTTCCTGACCGGAAAGAGGGAACCTGTTTCCGGCTTCCCATAGACCGTGTATTTACCATGAAGGGCTTCGGGACAGTCGTTACCGGAACCCTTTCTGAGGGTAAGATCCGCAGAGATCAGGAGGTGGTGCTCTATCCCGAAAACCGTCCTGTGAAGATCCGCAGTATTCAGGTACACGGACAGACGGAGGAAACGGCTTATTCAGGACAGAGAGTAGCGGTAAATATTCCTGACCGCACCAGGGAAGAGGTCTTCCGGGGAGATGTGCTCGCCACAAAAAACAGCTTATATCCCACCCGCATGGCGGATGTGATCCTAACCGTGCTGCGCCACACAGACCGTACTGTAAAAAACGGAAGCCGTGTGCATATTTACCACGGTACCAGAGAGCTTCTGGGCAAGGCTGTCCTTCTGGACCGTGAGGAATTAAAGGCAGGAGAAAGCTGCTACGCCCAGCTTCGTCTGGAGGAGGAGACGGTCCTGCGCAAGGGAGACCGCTTTGTGATCCGTTTTTACTCCCCGGCGGAAACCATCGGCGGGGGAGAGGTGCTGGATGCCTGTCCCCGGAAGCACCGCCGCAGGGATGAAAAGGTGCTTGAAGCTTTCCGGGTGAAAGAAAAGGGAACGGCAGAGGAACTGCTGGAGCTTTCCGCTCTGGAGCACTGGGGGTGCTTCTGTACGCTGGAGGAGCTTGCGGCAAGAAGCTCGCTGAACCGTTCCAGCCTGAAAAATACGGCTGTGAAGCTGGCGGAAAAAAAGCGTCTGGTCCCGCTGGAGGAGAATCTTTATATCCACAGAGACGAATTTGACTATTACCGCAGAAAAACAGAAAAGTTCCTGGATGAATTCCACAGAGCCTATCCGTTAAAAGAAGGAATGGGCGCCCAGGAGGCCCGGAGCCGCCTGGGCTTATCCGACAGCAGAAGGACAGATGAAATTTTTTCTGTACTGAAGGATGAAAAGGTGATAAAAGAAGCGAACGGTTTTCTCAGCAAAAAGCGTTTCCGGGTGGTGCTTAAGGAGGATGAGGACGCGATCGTGCAGGAGATCATACGGCATTATCTGGAGGCGGGCTTTGCGCCGCTGGCGACGGAGCTGTATACGAAGGAACACCGGAATCAGAAAAAATTCCAGGCAGTATTTACTTCTCTCCTGAACAAAAAGGTGCTGATCCGTCTGGACGGGCAGTACTGCGTACACAGAGAGTATTACGAGAAGGCAAAAAAGGCTTTTGCTGAAATGGCTTCCCGGTGTCCGGAGGTCGTCCTGGGAGAATACAGGGATTATCTGGGCTGCTCGAGAAAGGTAGCGGTGGCCCTTTTGGAGCATTTCGATAAAAACGGTTATACCAGAAAAACAGAAGGAGGAAGGGTTCTGAAGAATCCTGTTCCGTAACGTGAAAGGAGGTGAGGGTATGGCTGATGATAAGATCCGTCTGACACAGATGTCGGCATCCGCCGGGTGAGCGGCGAAAATAGGTCCTGGGACCCTTGCCCAAGTTTTGGGTAAGCTGCCGAAATTTCAGGATCCCATGCTTTTAGTGGGAACCGAAACCTCTGATGACGCGGCTGTTTATCAGGTCGGCAAAGAGCTGGCGATCATTCAGACAGTGGATTTTTTCACTCCTGTAGTGGACGATCCCTATCTGTTCGGACAGATTGCGGCCGCCAATGCCCTCAGCGACGTATACGCCATGGGAGGCGAGCCGAAGCTGGCTCTGAATCTTGCCGCCTTTCCGAATTGTCTGGACATTGAGATCCTTGGGGAAATTCTCCGGGGAGGCGCCGATAAGGTAATGGAAGCCGGGGCCGTGCTGGCCGGCGGACATACCATTTCCGACGAGGAGCCAAAATACGGCCTCTGTGTCACCGGATTTGTCCACCCTGAGAAAATGTGGAAGAATTACGGTGCGAGACCGGGGGACTCCCTGATTCTAACAAAGCCTCTGGGGAGCGGTATTATCTCTACCGCCGTAAAAGGGGAGCTTGCTTCTGAAGAAGAACTCAGGGAAGCGGTAAAGGTCATGACGACGCTGAATAAATACGCGAGAGATCTGGCGGCGAATTTCAGCGTGCATAGCTGTACGGATATTACAGGCTTCGGTCTGGCAGGCCATGCCATGGAAATGGCTAAGGGCAGCGAAGCGACCCTGGTTATTGAGACGGAGAAGCTGCCGGTTCTTCCGGGCGTACAGGAATACGCGGAAATGGGGCTGATACCGGCAGGAGCTTACCGGAACAGAGAGTTTCTGGAAAGCGGCATGGAAAGCCGGACGGAGGGCTGGAGGGAGGATGTTCTTTTTGATCCTCAGACCTCAGGAGGACTGCTTCTGGCAGTTCCCCAGGAGGAAGCGCCGGAGCTGATGAAGCTGCTTTCCGGTCTGGAGCTGCCTTCCGCCGTCATCGGAGAAGTAACCGGAAAACAGGAGAAATATCTTGTTTTCGTATGATCAGATTGCCGCGGCGTATGCGGCGGGAGTATAGGATGGACAGGAATCAGATATTGAGAACGATACCCAGGGTGGACGACCTGATGAAGGAGCCGGCCGTCCTGACACTCTCTGGGATATACGGAAAAAAAGAGACCCTGCGGGCAGTCCGGGAGGAACTGGACTGCCTGAGGGAACAGATCATAAAGGCTTCAGAAAACGGCCCCTTTCCGGCGGTATCCGCGGCGGCGGTGACAGAGGGGGCGGCGCTCCGCCTTGAGGAGCGGTGGGAACTTTCCCTCAGGAAGGTGTTCAATGCCACAGGGATTATCCTCCACACGAATCTTGGACGGGCGCCTCTGGGAGAACGGCAGATGGAAGCGGCTTTTGAAGCTATGAGCGGCTACTCCAATCTGGAATATAATCTTCTGGAGGGAAAACGCGGAAAGCGCTGGGAGCATTACACCGGGCTGATCAGCAGAGTGACGGGATCGGAGGGAGCCATAGCGGTAAATAATAACGCGGCGGCGGTGACGCTGATCCTGAGCACCATTGCAAGGGGAAAGGAAGTGATCGTTTCCCGGGGCGAGCTGATCGAGATCGGCGGCCGCTTCCGGATTCCGGAGGTTATGGAACAGAGCGGCGCCGTCCTCAGGGAGACAGGATGCACCAACCGGACCAGGATCAGTGATTATGAGCGGGCCATAACCGAAAATACTGGAGCCCTTCTCAAAGTACACACAAGTAATTACAGGATTCTGGGATTTACTGAGGAGGCCTCCATAGAAGAGCTGGTCAGACTGGGAGAAAAGTATCAGCTCCCGGTGATCGTGGATCTCGGAAGCGGGGTGCTGGTCGATCTGGAAAAATTCGGCCTTTCTCATGAGCCCACAGTGCAGGAAATCCTGAAAAAGGGCGCGGATCTTGTGTGCTTTTCCGGCGATAAGCTTCTGGGAGGTCCCCAGGCCGGCATTATCGCGGGCCGGCAGACATATATTAAAGCCATGGAGAATCATCCTCTGATGAGGGCGTTCCGGCTGGACAAGTGTACCATCGGAGCGCTGGCGGCTACATTCCGGGAATACCTGAACGAGGAGGGCGCCTGTGAAAACATTCCGGTTTTGCAGATGCTTTCCAGAAGTGAAGAAGAGCTGATGGCTCAGGCCAGGGAGGTTGCCTGGGATCTCTCGTCAAGACTCGGGGATGCGGGAATTTCAGTGGAGAAAAGTATATCCATGCTGGGAGGCGGTTCCATGCCCCTGGAAGAAATTCCAAGCTATGCGGTAGTGATAGAACCGAAACACGAAAGCGCGGAAGAGCTTGTACACCGTCTGGCGGCGCTTCCGGTGCCGATCATCGCGCATATAAAAAATGACAGGGTAATACTCGACATGCGGACAATATCCGAGAAAGAGCTGAATGATTTTAAAGCTTATTTGGCGGGTGCCTGTGAGAATCGAACTCACCCAGGGCGCTGTTAACGTCCAGCACAGGTTTTGAAGACCAGGGGGCACACCAGTTACCCAACGACACCCAGACTTTTTTTATTATAGCAGGAAGAAGTGAAATTGTCTATGAAAAAAGAAATAATACCAGTTCTGAAGATAAAAAACGGAAAATGTTTTCACGCGGAGGACGAGGTGGCTTTGGAAAAGCATTTTTCTGTAAAGCTGAACGGGGAAAAGACATTTAGTCTGAGCTGTACGCCGGAATTTCTGGAGGAGCTTGTGCTGGGACGTCTGTATACCGGCGGATTTATCCATGAAAAAAAGCAGGTGAAGGGTATCCGGATCCTCTGGGAGCAGGGAGAAATTCAGGTGGGATTAAACAGCAAAATCACCTCGTTCACCAGGGCGGGATATAAAAATACAGATAACCGGAAGAAAGTATCCGTTCCTGAACCACAGAGGCTCTTTCAGATCGCGGAGGAGATTTTTGAAAATCCTGGAGAGCTGTTCCGGGATACCGGCTGCGCTCATTCCTGCGCGCTGTATCTTGATGGACAGGTGGTCTGCCGGTTTGAGGATATCGGCCGGCACAACGCGCTGGATAAGGTCATTGGAAGCGCCCTGAAAAAGAATCTTTCCCTATCTGAGGCCGTGGTCTTTACAAGCGGAAGGATTTCCGGCGATTATCTGGAAAAAATTATCCGCGCGGGAGTTTCCGTTGTGGTCTCCAGGGCGGCCGTCACCTCGGAAGCCGTAAAAACGGCCGGAGCAAAGGGGATACTTATGTACGGATTTGTCCGTGGAGGAAGCGGCAACTGCTATACGCCTCTCTGACGATAATTTAATTCCTTGTATTTTCAGAGGTACAATGTTATAATATTAACAATCGTTGATTCTTGTGCGTCAATCTGCATTTACTGCAGGCCGCCTGGCATTACAGGAGGTGTTCGCATGAACTATGAAGATGTACAGAAGTTATCAAATGCGGCGGCGGGAAAGGCAAATTTATTAGCGTCCAATAAAGGCAGATATTTTATCAGAGCGGTTATGGCAGGCTTTTTTATCGCCATTGCGATGATTTTTTCTAATGTGGTGGGAAGCATTTTTGCTTCCGACGGCTTTCCCGCCTGGGGGAAATTTTTAGGCGCCGTTGTCTTTTCGATCGCCGTGCTCTTGATCTCTCTGGTGGGAGGAGAGCTGTTCACCGGGAATAATATGGTGATGGCCTTTGGAGCCTTTGATAAAAAAGTAAGCTGGAAGGACGTGGGAAAGGTATGGGCCGTCAGCTATATCGGAAACTTTGTGGGATGTCTGCTTCTGTCCCTGTTTTTTGTCTGGGCGGGAGCTTCCGGCACTCAGGATTATTTCGCCGGGTTTATGGAGACCAAGATTTCCCTTCCGGCAGGGCAGATGTTTTTTCGGGCGGTTTTGTGTAATTTCTTCGTCTGCCTTGGCGTGCTCTGCGGCATTAAGCTGAAGAGTGAGGCGGCCAGGATCCTGATGATCACGGTGTGTATTTCAGGATTCGTAGTAAGCGGGTTCGAGCACTGTGTCGCGAATATGGCTACATTTACGGTGGGATTCGCGGTGGTGCCGGGACTTTCCCTGGGGGCGATGCTCAGAAGCATGTTGATAGTTACAATAGGAAATATTGCAGGCGGCGCGCTGCTTCTCGCATGGCCGCTGAGAAAGATGAGTGCAGATCAGTAGTATTATGACAAAAGCATTATACATAGCAGAAAAGCCCAGTGTGGCGCAGGAATTTGCAAAGGCATTAAAAATCAACGGGCAGAGAAAAGACGGGTATCTTGAGTCGGAAGACAGTATAGTGACCTGGTGCGTAGGGCATCTTGTCACTATGAGCTATCCCGAAAAATACGATGAAAAGTATAAAAGGTGGAGTTTGGATACCCTGCCTTTTTTGCCGCGTGAATTCAAGTACGAGGTGATCCCCGGGGTGCAGAAGCAGTTTAATATCGTAAAAGGACTGCTCAACCGTCCTGATGTGGAGACCATCTACGTCTGTACGGACTCCGGACGGGAGGGAGAATATATCTACCGTCTGGTAGCCCAGATGTCGGGCGTGAAAAATAAAAATCAAAAAAGAGTCTGGATCGATTCCCAGACGGAGGAGGAGATCCTGCGGGGGATCCGCGAGGCAAAGGATCTTTCCGCCTACGATAATCTCTCCGCCTCCGCCTACCTCAGGGCCAAGGAGGATTATCTTATGGGAATCAATTTTTCCAGAGTCCTGACTCTCCGGTACGGAAACAGTATCTCCAATTATCTGAAATCCAAATACCAGGCCATTTCCGTGGGAAGAGTGATGACCTGCGTCCTGGGAATGGTGGTGCGCAGGGAGCGGGAAATCCGCACCTTTGTAAAAACGCCTTTCTACCGGGTGCTGAGCAGGATTTCCCTTGAGGGAGAAAAGTTCGAGGGTGAATGGCGGGCCGTGGAGGGAAGCAGATACTTCCAGTCTCCCCGTCTTTATAAAGAAAACGGATTTAAAGAAAAAAAGGACGCGGAGGAACTGATCCGTATCCTCAGTGAAGAGCAGCCTCTTACCTGCCGGGTGGAGAAGATAGAACGGAAAAAGGAAAATAAAAATCCTCCTCTGCTCTTTAATCTGGCGGAGCTTCAGAATGTCTGTTCCAGGCTCTTTAAGATCAGCCCCGATGAAACGCTGAGGATCGTCCAGGAGCTGTATGAGAAGAAGCTGGTGACATATCCCAGGACAGACGCCAGAGTGCTGTCCGGCGCTGTGGCGAAGGAAATATACAAAAATATCTCCGGACTCAGAAGGTATCCCCAGATCGGAAACGCCGCCGGGGAGGTTCTGGAGATGGGAAGCTACAAAAGCATTGCGAAAACCCGTTATGTGAATGATAAACAGATCACGGATCATTACGCCATCATACCCACCGGCCAGGGGCTGAGCGCACTGAATTCTCTTCCGCTGACATCCCAGAGAGTGTATGAGACCATTGTGCGGCGGTTTCTCTGTATTTTTTATCCGCCGGCCGTTTATCAGAAGGTGAGCCTGGTGACGGTGATCCAGAAGGAGTCCTTCTTTTCTTCCTTCCGGGTACTTCAGGAGGAGGGGTATCTGAAAATCGCGTCGAATTCCTTTTCTTCCCAGAAAGCTTCTCAGCCGGGGAAAGAGGGCGAGTCAGAGGAAGGGAAGGAGACCGTCTGCGGCGCTTCGCTTCTCCTGGCGTTGCAGAAGCTGAAAAAGAATGATATACTGGCGGTGGATTCCCTGGATATCAAGGAAGGGGAAACCTCTCCGCCAAAGAGATACAATTCAGGTTCCATGATACTTGCCATGGAAAATGCCGGCCAGCTTATCGAGGACGAGGAACTGAGAGCTCAGATCAAGGGAAGCGGCATCGGTACCAGCGCCACAAGGGCAGAAATCCTGAAAAAGCTGTTTACCATAAAGTATCTGACTCTGAACAAAAAAACACAGGTGATCACGCCCACACTTCTGGGCGAGATGATCTTTGATGTGGTCAACTGCTCCATCCGCCAGCTTCTGAATCCCGAGCTTACGGCAAGCTGGGAAAAAGGGCTGACCTATGTCGCGGAGGGAAGTATTACTTCCCAGGAGTATATGGATAAACTGGAGCATTTTGTCCGCGTCCGTACAGAGCAGGTGGAGAGAAGCAGTTATCAGTACGCTCTGCGGCAGTTTTTTGACGCGGCGGCGCAAAACTATAAAAATAAGCCTACAGCTTCCAAGCGAGGAGGAAAGGAGAAAAAATGAAAGAATTTGCCATTGAACGTATGCTTGATCTGAATGAGACGATAGCAGCGGAGCTTTTTGAGGGAAAGACATATCCCTGGGAGGTGCTTCCGGAGATCGGCGGCTTTATCAGGAAACTGGGAGCGGCTCTTGACCCGGAGGAATATGAATACAGAGAGGGAGATGTCTGGATCGCCAGATCCGCCAGGGTAGCGCCCACTGCCTGTATCAACGGTCCGGCCATTATCGGAAAAGACGCGGAGATCCGTCACTGTGCTTTTATCCGGGGCAACGCCATAGTCGGAGAAGGATCAGTGGTGGGAAATTCCACAGAACTGAAAAATGTGGTGCTTTTTAACTGTGTGCAGGTGCCTCATTATAATTATGTAGGAGACTCTGTCCTGGGATATAAATCTCATATGGGCGCCGGTTCGATCTGCTCCAATGTGAAATCTGACAAAAAGCTGGTAGTGGTGAAAAACGGAGAAGAGCAGGTGGAGACCGGGCTGAAAAAGTTCGGCGCCATGCTTGGAGACCATGTGGAGGTAGGCTGCGGCTCTGTGCTGAATCCGGGAACCGTGATCGGAAGAAACACCAATATTTATCCCCTTTCTCCGGTAAGGGGCTGTATTCCGGCGGACAGCATCTACAAAAACGCAGAGGAGATCGTCAGAAAGAGCGAGTAGTAATACCAAACAGTAAAGAAGAAGCCGTATCAGCGCAGGAAATGATCCTGTTCTGACGCGGCTTTTTATATAGGGAAGTATCGTAAATTGTTCTAAGCTGTAATATACCCTCTCTGTACAAGGACTGTATATGCTCTTGTACGGAGAAGGTGCAAGCTTTCCTGTAATATAAACGCTCCGCTGTAGATGCGGACAGATGTATGTGGAATTGTGACTGCCTGCGGCAGTTAAAAAAACAGGCGCCTTATAATAACCAGCACTGCGATATGTACCGGGTAAAAGGCGTAGAAAAGATATTTGGAGGCCTTTCCCCGGATAAAACCCCGCTCCCCGTTGTACATATTGATGGAAAGAAAGGCAAAGCAGGCCTTCCACTCATAAGACAGCCAGCAGCTTCCCACAACGGCCTGGGCAGCTTTTTCATTTCGCAGCAGGTAAATAAGGAGCACAAAAATATATCCCTTCCAGCCGTAGTCCGCGTTCAGCTTCACGGCGGCCAGCAGAAGGGCCAGCAGGCTCAGAAGCTGCATCCAGGGCGTCTTGCGGAAATATTCCAGAGCGCAGAGTCCCAGATATCCCAGAAACAGAGTGAAAAATACATTCTGCTTCACATAGGTCCATGTATCGGAAAACATGAAATTCCAGGGGATTTCTGATATCAGGGCGAAGAGAAAGAGATTCCGGCCGTACCTTACCCGGTTTCTTGTGTGAATAAACCCCTCTGCCAGAAGAAAACAGAAAATAGGGAAAGCCACTCTTCCCACATCCCGGCAGATGCGGTAAACGCTGTAGCCCTTTCCTCCCATATAAAAAAGCGGCGTCATAGCCGGAGGATATATGCTGAGAAGCACCGCCGCCGTGTGGTCGATCAGCATGGTGATAATGGCGATCATTTTCAGGGCGCTGCCGCTCAAAACCTGAAAACGCCGCGGAAGAAACGAAGGTGGAAGATATCCTGTCATATGATTCTCCTTTTTTGGTTTTCTCTAGTGTATCATATCCCACCGGGGATTGCCAGAACTCTTTTACTGTGCTATATTAAAGTACATAATAGTTCAGCCATACAGTGGTCGGGAAGCATAAAACATGCTTGCATGTTTTTGCGAGCGGACATCTGTATGAGCTGAGCGCCCGTTTATGAGTAAAACAGTGGCGGCAGCCACAGTAAGCACGCAGTGCGGTTTTACGAATGGCGCGGGCTGAACTGTTATTAAAATACAGATATCAGGAAAAAAGATCAGAATGTACCTGTATCAAATGAAATCAGTTGATTGGAGGGTGAGCCTATGGTGCGCAAATGGAAGATTACGATTCCGGAGCTTACCGGTGATGAAGAACGGAATGTATACGTTTACCTGCCGGATTCCTATGATGAGGATTCGGAGACCCGCTATCCTGTCCTGTACATGTTTGACGGACATAATGTTTTTTTTGACTCCGACGCCACTTATGGGAAGAGCTGGGGAATGAAGGAGTATATGGACCGTACGGAAACACAGATGATCATTGCCGCCGTGGAGTGCAATCACAGCCCGGAGCACGGAAGGCTGAAGGAGTATGCGCCTTTCAGCTTCCGTGACAGACAGTGCGGCAGCATTACCGCTATGGGTCATATGACGATGGAGTGGCTGGTACATACGTTTAAACCATTGATAGATCGGGAGTTCCGTACAATTCCGGATCGTGAACATACCTGCATTGCCGGAAGCTCCATGGGAGGACTGATGAGCCTTTACGCGGCGACGCAGTACAATCATATATTCGGCAAAGCGGCGGCCCTTTCGCCTTCAGTCTGGACCGCTCCCGTGAAGCTGGAGCAGATGATCCGCAGAGTCCACATCCGTCCGGATACAGTCATATATATGGATTACGGCTCCAGAGAGCTGGAGTCAAGGCCGGAGGTGAGAAAGCATCTGGAAGCCCTGACTACAGTTTTCCTGGAAAAAAAGGTGCTGCTGCATTGCCGGATCGTTCCCGGCGGAACCCACTGCGAGGCAAGCTGGGAAAGGCAGATCCCTTTCTTCATGGAAACATTTTTATACGAGAAATGAGTCTGGAAAAAGGCTTCCGAAGCAGTCCTGGTGAGGAAGAAAATCTTTTGGAAGGAATCCTGTTGGGAGGAGGTCAGATATGGAGATACAGTATGTAAAACAGTATAGTCCCGCCCTGGGCCGGGATATGGAATGTAAAATATATGGACACAGGGGCCGCCCGGTTCTCTTTATCCCCTGTCAGGACGGCAGGTTTTTCGATTTTGAGAATTTCCATATGACAGACACCTGGAAACCCTGGCTGGAATCCGGCGAGGCGATGGTTTTTTCCATTGACACCATAGACAGGGAGACGTGGTCTGATTACGGCGGGGATCCGGCATGGAGGATCCGCCGCTACGAACAGTGGATCCGGTATATTACGGAAGAGCTGGTGCCCTTCATGCGGGAGATGGTCAACGAGCGCAACGGCTGGACGGGCTATCCGGGAGTGATGGTCTGCGGATGCAGCCTGGGCGCCTCCCACGCTGCCAATCTTTATTTCCGCCGGCCGGATCTTTTTGACCGCCTTCTGGCTCTCAGCGGGATTTACAGCTCTGAATTTGGTTTCGGCAGCTATATGGATGAGGTGGTTTATCAGAATTCTCCTATTCATTATCTGGGCGGCATGCCGCCGGAGCATCCCTATATCAGAGAATATAATCTGAAAAAGGCAGTGATCTGCGCGGGGCAGGGAGCCTGGGAGCTTCCCGACTCCACAAGGCAGCTTGAAGGGATCCTGAGGGATAAGGGGATCAAAGCCTGGGTGGATTACTGGGGGTACGACTGCTCCCATGACTGGTACTGGTGGTATAAGCAGACAGAGTATTTCCTTCCCTGGCTGCTGGATAACGATTGTTAGAGAAAAAGAGGAAGAAGCATATGAAAAATTTTGTTTTTATTTCTCCGAACTTTCCCGAAAACTACTGGCTGTTCTGCCGGGAACTGAAGAAGAACGGTCTTAATGTGCTGGGGATTGGAGATCAGCCATATGAGGAGCTCAGCGAGGATCTGAAGAACAGTCTCTGCGAATATTACAAGGTGAATAACCTGGAAAATGACGACGAAGTGTACAGAGCGGTCGCCTTTCTGATCTTCAAGCATGGAAAAATCGACTGGCTGGAGTCGAACAATGAGTACTGGCTGGAGCGGGACGCCAGACTGCGAACCGCCTTTCATATTACGAGCGGTTTTCAGGAGGAGGATATTCCCCGTGTAAAATACAAATCCAAAATGAAAGAATTCTATGCCCGCGCCGGGATCCCCACAGCAAGATATCATCTTGTGGATACCCTGGAGGGCTGTCTGGAGTTTATCGAAGAAACAGGATATCCTGTGGTGGTGAAGCCTGATAACGGCGTGGGCGCCAGCCATACATACCGCCTGGAAAATGAGAAGGAGCTGAAGGAGTTCTTTCAGAGCAAGGATCCGGAGATTTCCTATATCATGGAGGAATACGTCTGGGCGGAGGTGAATTCCTACGACGCGGTCATTGATTCCAATGGAAATCCGTTGTTTGAAACGGGCAACGTAACTCCCGTATCCATTATGGACATTGTAAACAACGAGGACAACGCGGTGTTTTATATCCTGAAAAATCTTCCAGGAGACACAAGGCAGGCAGGGCGTTCCACCGTAAAAAGCTTCGGTGTGAAAAGCCGGTTTGTCCATTTTGAATTTTTCCGTCTGCTGAAGGATCAGGAGGGTCTGGGACGGAAGGGAGATCTGACAGGACTTGAGGTCAACATGCGTCCGTGCGGAGGGTTCACTCCGGATATGATGAATTTCGCCGGCACTACGGACGTATACAAGATCTGGGCGGATATGATCGCTTTTGATAAAACAGACATGCGTCCCGGCGAGAGGCAGTACTGCGCTTTCGCGGGGAGAAGAGACGGCAAACGTTTCCTCTTGAGCCACGAGGAGATCATGTCCAAATACGGAAGCCGGATCAAAATGACGAAGCGCCTGCCGGAGGTGCTGGCCTCCGCAATGGGAAACCAGATTTATATCGGCGTTTTCCGCACAAGAAAAGAAATGGATGAATTTTATCAGGATATCCTGAAATGTGAGATATGACAAGAAAAGAGTTTGTTTTTTTACAAATTTTGACTGGACTATTGAGCAGTTTTATGAGAAAATATTCTCAGGTTGTTAGGTGATTCTTTAACAACATTATAGTAAATCTATACTTGAAAGGAGTTTTACAATGATTTATTCACGCGAAGTAGAAGAAATGTGTCCAGTGGCACAGGGCGTTCATCATGGCGCTGCTCCAATCCCGGAAGAAGCGAAATGGGTACAGGCAAAAGAAGTTAAGGATATCTCCGGTCTGACACACGGTGTGGGCTGGTGCGCACCTCAGCAGGGCGCCTGCAAGCTGACTCTGAATGTAAAAGAGGGTATCATCCAGGAAGCTCTTGTAGAGACTATCGGATGTTCCGGTATGACTCATTCCGCAGCTATGGCTTCCGAGATCCTTCCGGGACTTACCGTAATGGAAGCGCTGAACACAGACTTGGTTTGTGATGCGATTAATACAGCTATGAGAGAGCTGTTCCTGCAGATCGTTTACGGACGTTCCCAGTCCGCGTTCTCAGAAGACGGACTTCCTGTAGGAGCCGGACTGGAAGACCTTGGAAAAGGACTTCGCTCTCAGGTTGGTACTATGTACGGAACTCTGAAAAAAGGACCTCGTTATCTGGAAATGGCAGAAGGCTATGTAACCGGTATCGCGCTTGACGAAGATGATGAAATTATCGGATATCAGTTCGTAAGCCTTGGCAAAATGACTGATTTCATCAAAAAGGGTGACGACCCGAACACTGCATGGGAAAAAGCAAAAGGTCAGTATGGCCGTGTTGCAGACGCAGTGAAGATCATTGACCCGAGAAAAGAGTGATCGTTTTAGATATTATTTAGATGAAAAATCAGGAGGATAAGTAAATGGCTTTATTTGAATCATACGAGAGACGAATTGACAAGATCAATTCTGTTTTAAACAGTTATGGAATCGCTTCCCTGGAAGAGGCAGAAAAAATCACCAAAGACGCAGGCCTGAACGTATACGATCAGATCAAAGGCATCCAGCCGATCTGTTTTGAGAACGCATGCTGGGCATATATCACCGGCGCGGCTATCGCGATCAAAAAAGGCTGCAGAAGAGCGGCTGACGCGGCTGCGGCAATCGGAGAAGGCCTTCAGGCATTCTGTATTCCCGGATCTGTTGCAGACACCCGTAAGGTAGGTCTTGGTCACGGAAACCTTGGAAAAATGCTTCTGGAGGAAGAGACCGAGTGCTTCGCGTTCCTGGCCGGACATGAGTCCTTCGCGGCGGCAGAGGGCGCTATCGGTATCGCTGAGAAGGCAAACAAGGTTCGTCAGAAACCGCTGCGCGTTATCCTGAACGGTCTTGGAAAAGACGCCGCTCAGATCATCGCCAGAATCAATGGATTTACATATGTTGAGACAGAATATAATCCCTACACAAACGAAGTAAAGGAAGTATTCCGCAAGGCTTATTCCGAGGGACTCCGCGCGAAAGTAAACTGCTACGGCGCGAACAGCGTTCAGGAGGGCGTTGCGATCATGTGGAAAGAGGGCGTTGACGTTTCCATCACCGGAAACTCCACCAACCCCACACGTTTCCAGCATCCGGTTGCAGGTACCTATAAGAAGGAATGCAACGAAAAAGGCAAGAAGTATTTCTCTGTTGCTTCCGGCGGCGGTACAGGCCGTACCCTTCACCCGGACAACATGGCAGCCGGCCCGGCTTCCTACGGTATGACCGATACTCTTGGACGTATGCACTCTGACGCTCAGTTTGCAGGCTCCTCTTCCGTACCGGCTCATGTAGAAATGATGGGTCTGATCGGCGCAGGCAACAACCCCATGGTTGGTATGACTGTTGCAGTTGCAGTTGCCATTGAGGAAGCTGCTAAGGCTGGCAATTTCTAAAGCATACTTTTTCAAATTCATAAGTCAAACACTGAAAAGTGCCGTGGTTCTAAGGACTGCGGCACTTTTTGACGCCCTGCAGAATGAAAGAATAGTCTATATTTTCTTGACAAAACAGATACCCGGCGAATATAATAAGACCATATTCGTGCCGCAGCAGTGACGCCCGGGTCAGAAGGCCTGCCTTTGCATCCTGCCGTAAGGCGGTTTTTTTATGCCACATACAAAAGGAGACAGAAGATGACAAAGAAACAAAGATACCGTATATTGATTACCGTAGTTATGATCCTGACATTTGCTCTGAGTCAGAACGTGAGCGCGATGCACATTATGGAGGGATATCTTCCGGGAGGTTTCTGCATTGCCTGGGGAGTTCTGTGCCTTCCGTTTTTGTGGATGGGATTTCGTTCTATACGAAAAGCCTTAAATGAAAACCGCAGATTACTTCCTTTGCTGGCTATGTCTGGAGCTTTTATATTTGTAATCTCTTCACTGAAGATACCTTCCGTGACAGGAAGCTGTTCTCATATGACAGGCACAGGACTGGGCGCGCTGCTGTTCGGTCCCGGCGCTGTAAGCATCCTGGGACTGATCGTTCTCCTGTTTCAGGCGATCCTGTTGGCTCACGGCGGTCTTACCACGCTGGGGGCAAATGTATTTTCCATGGCAGTGGCGGGCCCGTTTGTTTCCTATGGTGTATACCGTCTCTGTCAGAAGGGCGGCGTAAATAAGAGACTGGCAGTTTTTCTGGCAGCGGCGCTGGGAGATGTTTTTACATACTGCGTAACTGCCTTTCAGCTGGCTTTCGCTCATCATTCAGATGTATCCATCGGCAGAGCTTTTGCGAAGTTTCTGGCAGTATTTGCGCCTACGCAGATACCGCTGGCTGTGATCGAGGGTATTCTTACGGTGCTGATCATAGCCGCTCTGGAAACCTACGCGAAACCGGAGCTTCGTGCCGCTGGCTTTATAAAGGAGGATCGCTGATATGAAAAAGGGAACGGTAATCGCATTGATCATTGCTGTTATACTGATTGCTTTTATTCCGTTGTTTTTGCTGAAGGATGCGGAGTTCGGCGGATCAGACGACGCGGGAAGTACAGTGGTGGAGGAAGTGGATTCCGGTTATGAAGTCTGGACCGCACCGGTTTTGGAGGTGATCCTTGGCGGAGAGCTTCCTGGTGAAGTGGAAAGCTTGTTTTTCTGTATACAGACCGGTATCGGCGTAGGAATTGTGGCTTTCTTTATGGGAAGATTCGTGGAACGGAAAAAACAGGGACGAGGGGAATGACAGACAGAAGATGATTACCATTGACAGGCTGTGCTATAATTCAAAACTCAGATATATAAATGCAGGTGAAAAGTTTGCCTTCGCGGTTCTGGCCCTGTGCGCCTGTGTGATCAGCCGTTCCGCGGTGGTATCCTGTTTTGTTCTGGCAGTCATGGGAATCCTCAGCGTATGGAAGGGGGGGATTCCCTTTTCCTGTTATCTGCGTTATCTGAGCGTTCCTTTGATATTCCTTCTTCTGAGTAGCCTGGCTATTGTGGTAAACGTTTCCCGGACGCCCCTGGATCTTTTCGCGGTGAGTATCGGCGGATTTTATATTACCGGCAGCAGAGCCTCTCTGGTTTATGCGTCGGAGCTGATGCTGACCGCACTTTCCAGCGTGTCCTGTCTGTATTTTCTTTCCTTCCATACGCCTGTGCCGGATATCCTGAATGTTCTGCGCCGGCTTCACTGTCCGAAGCTGATACTGGAGCTGATGCTGCTGATCTACCGCTTCATCTTTGTGTTGTTTGAGGCGGCTCATTCTATCCGAGTTTCCCAGAATTCCAGACTGGGGAACAGGAATTATAAAACCTCGGTAAAATCCTTCAGCGCTATGGCATCGGCGCTGTTTATCCGGGCGATGAAAAAATCAGACGCCCTGTACAATGCCATGGAGGCGCGGTGCTATAATGGAGATATCCGTGTTCTGAACGAAAATTTTCCTCCGCGGAGGAGGGAGATTGTATGGATTTGTATTTTTGAAGCTGTATTGTATGGATTTGTGATTATAGAAAAGCTTTAGCAGGAAGGGACAACAGATGAAAGATCTTATCTTGAAGGCGGAAAATCTGCATTTCGCGTATGAAGGGGAAAGAAGCCATTCCTTAAACGGTCTGTCCCTGGAAATTGAGAGAGGGAAGAAAATTGCGTTTATGGGAGCCAACGGTTCAGGCAAATCCACCTTTTTTTTATGCTGCAACGGAATACTGAAGCCTTCAGAAGGATGTCTTTATCTGGATGGGGAGCCCTATGATTATTCCAGAAAAGGACTTTTAAAGCTTCGTCAGAGAGTGGGGATTGTTTTTCAGGATCCGGATAATCAGCTTTTTTCCGCCAGCGTATATCAGGAAATTTCCTTTGGGATTTTGAATTTGGGAGTTTCCCGGGAGGAGGCGGAAAGGGAGGTTGAGGAGGTGATCGGCCGTCTGGAGATTTCGCCGTTTCGCCATAAGCCTACTCACGCATTGAGCGGAGGCCAGAAAAAGCAGGTTTCCATCGCGGATATTCTTGTGATGCATCCGGATATTATTATATTGGACGAGCCGGCCGCCGCCTTGGATCCAAGACATACAAAAATGGTCAATGGAATTGTTGACCAGCTTACAGATCAGGGAATAACAGTGATGATGGCCACTCATGACGTAGATTACGCCATGCGCTGGGCAGATCAGATATTTCTTTTTAAGGAGGGAAAGGTGCTGGGATCCGGAACGCCGGAACAGGTTTTTGCCGATAAGGAAATCCTTCGGGAAACCAATCTGGAGCAGCCCGCGGTATTGGAGCTATTTAACGCTCTCTGTGAAAAGGGAATACTGAGCCCGGAGCTGCCAATCCCAAGAAAGCTTGGAGATCTGGAAAAATATATCAGCGATATTCCGGCGTCCGGCCGGATTTCAGAGAGAAAAGGGAGAAGAACAGAATGAATGAGATCAGGATCAGAGCCGCCGGGCCGGAGGACGCAGAGGCTTTACTGGCGGTTTACGCGCCCTATGTGGAAAATACAGCCGTTACCTTTGAATACACAGTGCCTTCAGAGGAGGAATTCCGGCAGAGGATCATCCGTACCCTTGAGAAATATCCTTATCTGGCAGCGGAATCGGAGGGAGAAATCGTGGGATATGCCTACGCGGGTTCTTTTCATCCCAGGGCCGCCTACGGATGGACTGCGGAAACCTCCATTTATATCAGGCAGGACAAAAAGCGCGGCGGAATAGGGCGGGCCCTCTACACAGAGCTGGAAGCCGTTTTAAAAAAACAGAACATATTGAACCTGTACGCCCGGATCGCCAGTGCGGCGGAAGAGGACGAGTATCTCACCAGGGACAGCATCCGTTTTCATGAGAGAATGGGATACCGCCTGGCCGGAGAGGTTTTTCAGTGCGGATACAAATTTGATCGCTGGTATAATATGGTGTGCATGGAAAAAATGCTTGGAGAACACAGAGAAGCGCCGGGAAGGGTAAAAACATTTGCCGAGGTGCGGGAAGGGTTTGGATTATAGTAAAAAGAATTCCACTAATAACTCGTATAAGCTGAAAGAGGACAGCAGGATGGAAAATCAAAAAACAGGAAAAAAACTGAATAATATTGAATTTTTACGCTTCGCTTTTGCTGTGAGTATTGTTTATTTCCATCTTCTTCATTCAGCGTTGATGCCGTATACGGGAGATGCAGAGATTTATCGGTATCTTGCGGAGCAATCAAAATATACAAAATATATTGTAGAGTGTTTTTTTATTATATCAGGCTGTTTCCTTTATCAATCCACGATGAAACATAAAGAAAGAGGACTGGGAGAGTTTGTCTGGGGAAAAATTGCCCGCCTGTGGCCGGTTCTGGCTTGTTCTGCTGTGATATCTGTGATGTTTATGAATAAGTCTGTGTATTCCGCAGTTATAAATCTTTGCTTTCTTCAGTCCACCGGACTGGCGACAGACTGGAAAGGTCTGAACTGGTATGTATCTGCGTTCTTTTTTGGAGAGATTTTTTATTTCCTGCTATATAAGGCTGTAAAAAATTCTTCCGCGAGGCATCTTATAATCTGTCTTCTGGCGTATTTTGGGTACAGCCTGAATCTTACGGTTACAGGAGGAGAGTTCGGGAGAAAAGTAGTTTATGGTGTGTTCAGCCTGGCCATGGCTCGCGCTTTGGCCGGGATAGGGCTTGGCTGTCTGATAGGGGAAGCCTATGAGGTACTGTCTGCCAAGTGGAGAGATACCGGGAAATCTTCTCAGAAGAAAATGTGGACGCTGTTGATTTCTATATTGGAGGCTGTAAGCTTTGTTTTGCTTATAAAAGATTTTTTTTACGGAAAGGCAGCCTACGAAAATCAATTTCTTGTTGTGGTACTGTTTTCTTTTTTGCTGATGTGTATGCTTACAGAAAAAGGCATACTTTCCCGCCTGATCAGTGTAAGCAGACTGTGCAGTTTAGGAAAGTATGCCTATTCAATATATGTCATGCAGGAAACAGCATTTTATATCCTCAAAAATACTCTGTGGAAACATAAAGAGTTTGTAGAAAATAATGCCGTATGCTGTTTAGGAATGTCTCTTCTGGCCGCGGTTTTGCTGGGAATTTTGACATATTATCTGGTAGAGCGGCCCGTCGGCAGGAGACTTTCTCTGATTTTTTTACGGTAATGACAGCACTGCATTTTTAGATGTTTTTTTAATCCAACCTGCTCTAAAATCAGATTCTGCTG
>DSLMC04103__coassemble_277_pt1 | contig 66794 bp, 66 predicted proteins | sample DSLMC04103__metabat2_high_PE_018 | metagenome-assembled genome bin DSLMC04103 | reverse complement strand
CAGCAAAATCATTTCAACAATGATTTTGCTGCCCCCGCTCTTTTTCACATATATCCAGACCTGTTCCATCCCTCCCAGGCTTTTCTGGATCGCCGGATTTCCGCTGTCCTTTCACTTTATATCTTATTCTGTATTGTCTATCCTGAATTTATATCTTCCTTTTCCACAGCCGGATACAGGTTCGATCACCCCGGAATGTACTAGCTTGGACAAAAGCTTGGAAGCGCTTGAATTCCGCAGTTCTAAAAGCGCCACGATTTCTCTCCTTCCAAATATCTCTTCATATCCAAATACGTCAAACAGCTTCCGTATATGTGAAGCTGTCCTTGAGGAAAATTCTTTTGCTTTTTCTTCAAACGAAAATTCAATGTCTATTTTCTCTCTTCCGATATCTGCTTTTTCCTCTCGAATGTCTACTTTTTTTCCTTCAATGTCCGCTTTTCCCTCTCGAATGTCTACTTTTTCTTTATCTGATCTTCTAATCTCATCATCCGTTTCTGTCTCCTCGATCTTTATTTCCTGTGCCGTCCATTGCCCGCTTATATGGAGATTCCTGTTGCGAAGCGTATTTTTCTCGTTCAAAAGAAGATTTCTAAGAAACAATTCCAGATACTCTGTAGTTTCATGAATACCCTTTTGCAGATTTGTATAATTTGCACGGACAAGAGCATTTCTGAAATACCACGCATTATCCGCAAAGATATTGTTGGTTGCTGAAAATCCAAGCGTTCTCAGATATTTAATAAAAAATACTGCCGTTGTTCTTGTATTTCCCTCGCCAAAGATATGAATCTGCCAGAGTCTCGATACAAACACAGCAAGATGATGGATAATCTCATCCATGGAAAGACCGCGGTAGCTAAAATCTTTCTCCTGCGCAAAATCATATTCTAATGTAGCGCTTAATTCCGAAGCGCTGCCATATATAACGGTTGCTCCATCCAGAACCCACTCCTTTTTTGTTATATTGTAGTCTCGCAGCTTTCCGGCATGTTTGTAGATACCCCGGAATAGCTTACGGTGGATAGAAATATACTCATTGGGTGAAAATGAAAAGCCTGATTCTGAAAGTAGTTCCGCAATACGCAAAGACACCTTATCCGCTTCTTCTGTACGGTCGTCTTCTGACCCATGCGTAATTCTTTCTTCATAGTAGTTGTCAATAAGCTTCTGAGCTTCTTTTATGGTGATTTTGCCCTCGATATTCTGAACGGCAGTATCAATCAAATATTCAGATGGTTTAAGCCCATCTACGGCCTGAAGTCCGATTGCTGTATTCCAGACATATCCTTTGCCGGCTTTATCCGGCTCAGTCTCTTTCAGATATTCTTTAAATGGATCTATTTTCATTTCGTCGCCTCATTCCTGCTGTCTGTATGAGCTGCGGTTACTTCTACCATTATACATTAAAATTCTGTTTTTTTACATCAGGAAAACGCATGTTTTTGCAAGCGGACATCTGTATGAGCTAAACTGATACTTTTTCTTTACATTCATCCACATAATAGATACACTATTTTATATATAACGTATCTGCCCTCTTTATACAGGGGAGCGTACCTTCTCTGTACAGAGAGGGAAAATAAAATCAAACACGAAACGGAGTGATAAAAATGTATACATGCGCGGACTGCAGTATTTTATCCTGTGCCGGAGGCGAGCCGGAGAAAGCCCCCCAAAACTGTCCTATGAGAAAATACGATATGCGGCGTGAATTTTTGCCGGAATATGCAAAGGAAGATTATCACAGCTTTTACATAAACTGTTCTTCCATAGAAGCGGAGGGCTACGGGCAGTGGCCGCGTCTGAAGGAGACCATCGAATTTTGTAAAAAAATGAACTATAAAAAAATAGGGATCGCTTTTTGCAAGGGTCTGCATAAAGAGGCGCCCTGCCCCACTTTAACGCCAAAACGGGAGACTGCACAAAATCGTGCGTCTCCCGTTCTATTTTTACTATAGAATTTTTTTACTGAAGAATTCCCGTTGACTGCAAAAAGAGTATCAGCATCATCACCGGAGCGATGTAGCGGATCATGATCACATAAACCTTCTTCCGGTGAAACGCCCGTCCGCCGCGCTCCATCTCCTCAATGACAAATTCCGGCGTTTTCACCCAGCCGATCAGGATGGTGGAAAGCAGAGCGATCAGCGGCATCAGCACACTGTTGCTCACATAATCCATGATGTCCAGGAGCTGTCCCGTAGATCCGTTTGGCAGCTCAGCCTCAAAATAAAACGCGCTGTAGCCCAGGGCGATGACCGCCGAAGCCCCCAGATAGATAGCGGCCAGAACATGCACCGTTTTTTTGCGTCCGGTGTGAAAAATCTCCATACAGTTGGCCACGATAGACTCCAGAACCGAAATACAGGAGGTGAGGGTGGCGAAAATCGCCGTCACAAAAAACAGGATTCCCACAAACACTCCCGCTTTACCCATTGCCGCAAAAACCTTCGGCAGGGAAACAAACATCAGGCTGGGACCCGCGCTCATTCCCTCCGTACCAGAGAACACAAACACCGCCGGAACGATCATTGCTCCCGCGAACAGCGCGACGCCTGTGTCAAAAAGCTCGATCTGATTCACAGCCTTATTCAGATTAACCTCAGGCCGCACATAGGAGCCATAGGTGATCATAATTCCCATAGATACGCTCAGCGAAAAGAAAAGCTGGCTCATGGCGTCCAGTAAAATCTGAAGAAAACGGCTGACTGTCAGCCCCTCCACATGAGGGGTAAGATAATAAAGGAATCCCTGCAGGCCGGTCCTCAACTGTCCGCTCTCGTCTGTATGCCGGATTGTCAGGGAATAAAGCGCCACTACCACCACCAGTACCAGAAGAACCGGCATCATCCATTTGGATACCGCCTCGATTCCTCCCTGTACTCCTTTATATACGATCACGGCTGTCACTCCCATAAACAGCAGAGCATATACCACCGGAGACACCGGAGAGCTGATAAAAGCAGAAAAGTAATTATCCCCTGCCGCCGCTTCCGCGCTTCCTGTAAGATAGACCACCGCGTATCTGGTGATCCAGCCGCCGATCACCGCGTAGTAGGTCATGATCAGCACCGGAACAAGGAAGGTGAGGATTCCCAGAAATTTCCATTTTGGATGCATTTCTGTATACGCGCCGATGGCGCTTTTTTTCGTGCGGCGTCCGATGGCGATATCCGAAACAAGCAAAGTAAAGCCAAAGGTCAGAACAAGCGCCAGATATACGATCAAAAACAGCCCGCCGCCGTCCTTGGCGGCAAGGTAAGGGAATCTCCACAGGTTGCCCACGCCCACGGCGCTTCCGGCTGCAGCCAGGACAAACCCAATCTGTCCCGAGAAATGATTTGATTTTTTCTTCATAACTCCATACTCCTTCCATTACTCATGAAGTAAGGATATCACAGGGTAAAATATAAGTAAATCAAATAATTTTAATATTCGTGAAAATTCTCAGATCAAGATAAACCTGCGGATAATCTCCGCCAGTCCGTCGTGGTTATTGTCGTTCTCTGTCACATAATCGCCGTGTTCCGCCACTCCCGGAAAAGCGTTGCACATAACCGCGCCCACATGGGCTGCTTCCAGCATCTCCACATCATTTTCCGCGTCCCCCGCTCCCACGGAATTTTCCAGGGGTACGCCCAGATACTGACACATCCACCTTACCGCGAAGCCTTTGGAAATCCCCTCCGGCACCACCTCAAGATAAGCGTCGTTGGAGAAAAAGCTTCTGGCGGTTCCTGCCAGAGGATCCACCACTTCTCTCTGAAACTTTTCAATCCTGGGGCGGTCGTCAAAGCTGATGGCGAGGATTTTGTACGGATCCATGGGAAAAGCGGAGTCCAGATCCGGAACCACCTTATACGGAAGCTCCGTCCCCGCCACATATTTTTTGATCTCCATAGTGTCTTTTAATACCAGCACCTCCGTGTCCGAGTAGGACTGGATATGTAACCCCCGGTTCAGCGCCTCCTGAAAAACGGACTTCGCCAGCTCCCTGGGGAGCGTCTTTCCAAAAATCGTCTTTTTGTGAAAGGGATCGTAGATCTGGCCGCCGTTGAAGGCGATAATATAACAGCCTTCCTTTACCAGACCCGCCCGCTCCGCAATGATCATGCCGCTGGCAAGAGGACGTCCTGTGCTCACCACTACCTTATGTCCCGCCTCCAGCGCCTCGTCGATGGCCGCCTGGTTGCCCGGCGTGATTTCTTTTTTATCATTCAAAAGCGTTCCGTCAAGGTCCGTAAATAAGATTCTCGTATTTTCTGACATAGCTTCTGCCTCCTGCATTTTATCTTTTCTGTACCGGCGCCGTATCCTTACAGACGCCCCACTTTGGGACATCGTGCCCTGGGACGCCGCAGTACTTTATCCGCTCATGATTTCAGGCTACAGGAAAGGCCCTGAAAAGTCAAGCGGTTTCAAGCATAGTGTGAACTTTGAAATGCCGGATTTCAAATATTTAAAACACAACCTTCTTGTGCTATACTTGAAGCAGTGGTTCTCAACCTTTTACCGCGGTCAAAAGATCTCTAAAACGAAAAGTTTTTTGAGGGGAGGAAAAACATATGGATAAAAAGATTTTTCGATTTTTATGGACCAGTCTGATCGGGCTGCTGGTTCTGTGCATCAGCGTTTTTGCCCTGATCGCGCAGATCATGCTGAATGAAAATGAAAAATCGGCATCCAGCATAGCGACTCCGTACATGGAGGGGATCAGCACACAGGTACAGCACCACTTTGAGACGCTGTTCAAAATGCGCATCATGCAGGTGGAAAACATTGTCAGCGCAATTCCGCCGGAAGATGTATCTGAGATTGATAAGGAGACCATCGAGCATTTTGAGGATTTGGGACGAAATGTAGAATTTGAGTATATGGCGCTTTACAATACAGCGGGGGAGGAAACCCTTATGTACGGGGAATCATTGACTCTGGACAATCCCGGGCTTTTTATCGATTCCCTGAACGACGGCGACGAGATGGCGGGAATCGGGAGAACAGAAAGCGGCGAGGCACTTGTTCTGTACGGCATATCTGTGGGATATCCCTATGAGCAGGGATATCCCCTGCCCGGCGGAGACGAATGTACCGCTATCGTCGCCGGAGTATCTGTGGACCGGCTGAACGAAATGCTTTACCTGGGGCTCAACGATACCCTCGTCTACACCCATATTGTCCAAAGCGACGGCACATTTATTGTAAAGAACGCGGATGTCCGTGTAGATAATTGGTACGACTGGGTGCTGCTCAACGGCAAAGAGAGCGGCATCGAAGGAATCGAGGAGGATGTGGAGGCAATGCGGCAGGCCATCACCCAGCGTAAAGATTTCAGTATGCTGGCAGCGCTGCGCGATGAAAAGCGTCATGTATACTGCTCTCAGCTTCCTTATACCGCCTGGACACTGGTGACGGTAATGCCCCACGGCATTTTGGACGAGGCGGTATCCGAGCTGGGAGCGCGGCGGGTCATCCTGTCGCTGGGCGGCTGCGGAATCATTCTGGCCGCTACGATGTTCGTATTTTTCTTCTATTTCAGACTGTCGCGAAAGCAAATGCTGGCACTGGACGCGGCTAAGGAGGAAGCGGTGCGCGCCAACTCGGCCAAAAGCGAATTTCTTGCCAACATGAGTCATGATATCCGCACCCCGATGAACGCCATTATCGGCATGACGACCATAGCCAGCGCAAACGTGGATAACCGGGAAAAGCTCCTGGAATGTCTGCGGAAAATAAGCCAGTCCAGCAAGCATCTTCTGGGACTGATCAACGACGTACTGGATATGTCGAAAATTGAAAGCGGAAAGCTGACGCTGAATTACAGCCTGCTTTCTCTGCGTGAAACAATGGAAAGCATCGTAAGCATTATCCAGCCGCAGGTCAAGGCAAAAAAACAAACCTTCAATATCTTTATCCACAAGATCCAGGATGAGAATATCTATGCCGACGGCGTGCGCCTGAACCAGGTTCTGCTGAATCTGCTTTCGAACGCGCTGAAGTTCACACCGGAAGGCGGAGACATCACCGTAACTGTATCTCAGGAGGATTCGCCCAGAGGAGAAACGTATGTCCGCACTCATTTCTGGGTGAAGGATACCGGCATTGGGATGTCCAGGGAATTCCAGGAAAAAATCTTTGAGAGCTTTGTGCGCGAAGACAGCACCCGCGTACATAAGGTGGAAGGAACCGGACTTGGCATGACGATCACCAAGTATATTGTAGATAAATCCGGAGGCAGTATTGAGCTGACGAGCGAACCGGATAAGGGTACCGAATTCCATGTGACCTTCGATTTTAAACGCGGGGAATCCAGAGATGAAGAAATGATCCTGCCAAGCTGGGAGGTCCTTGTGGTAGATGACGATGAAGAGCTGTGCCGGAGCGCGGCAGGTTCTCTGAATGAGATCGGCGTTCATGCGGAATGGGCGCTGGACGGCATGACTGCCATTAATATGACTGTAAAACGCCATGAACAGCATAAAGATTATTATGTTGTCCTTCTGGACTGCAAAATGCCGGAAATGGACGGGATTGAAACCGCCCGGGAAATGCGCCGCCGCATCGGGGAAGATGTTCCGATCCTGCTGATGTCCGCTTATGAGTGGGGCGATATTGAAGATGAAGCGCGGGAAGCAGGCATTACCGGTTTTATCTCCAAACCTTTGTTTAAGTCCAGCCTTTATCACAGCCTGAGCCCCTTTGCGGAAAAGGAAAAACCAGATATGGAAACGGCTGCTGAGCCGCAGGCAGATTTCAGCGGCAAGCGGCTGCTGCTGGCCGAGGATAACGAAATGAACTGGGAGATCGCCAATACGCTGCTGGAGGCCTGCGGATTCCAGGTGACCTGGGCTGAAAACGGCGAAATCTGCGCGGCTAAGTTCAAGGAATCTGAACCAGGCTACTATGACGCGGTATTGATGGATCTGCGTATGCCGGTTATGAACGGCTATGAGGCAACCAGGGCAATCCGGAGCTCCGGCCGGAAGGACGCGGACATTCCGATCATCGCCATGACTGCGGACGCCTTTTCTGAGGACGTCCAGCGCTGTCTGGACTGCGGAATGAACGCGCATACGGCGAAGCCTCTGGATATGAAGGAATTGCTGAAAATCCTGCAAAAATTTCTGCTGGATGAATAAAACGACCGCGTCAGCATATTACATAAGGCCAGATTGTCACAGAGTTTTCTCTGGGCATCTGGCCTTATAATCGTTTTTAATTATGGATCTCCACAAGCGCTCTCCAGCCTTCATCCTCCCTCAGAAAGGCGCACTCTTCTCTTTCCCGGAAGGCTTTCCTGATGGTAGTTCCCAAATGTTCACGGAATTCAGGACTCAGAGGCTTAAACTCCATGTGCTCGTACAGGGACGACGCGGTATAGGCGTCCAGCTCTTCCGCGCTGTCCAGAAGCCGCCTCATATACTCCACCGCCCGCTGGGCGTCTTTTTTTGCCAGGGCAAGATCCAGGCCCGCCGCCGACACATAATAATCCCCCATCTCAAAAAGCTGTTCCAGCCCCACCAGCTTCTCTGTTATGCTCTCTGCTTTTTCCATATCTTTATCCTCAATGGCCCATGTCTGGATTCCTCCCAGAACGATCTGAAGCACATTATGGCATTGGAACATCAGCTCCTCATACTCTCTGTACGCCTCCTGAGGCTGCTTTCTATAACGGTACAGCATCGCCTTGTGAAGCTTTTTTACAGGATCCTTCCTGGAAAAATGATCAAGATATTTTTCCGCCTGGTCATAGTCTCCATTCCTGTAGTAATAACTGAAAAGAGAATCCGCAGCCCGTTCCCGCACTTCCTCATCATTACTTTTCAGCGCCGTTTCGTACCAGCCCCGGATGGTTTTGTCGTATTCCTCTGCCTGTTCCGTATCCTTTATCCCCTGAAGGATCCTCCATCCGTCCGCCGCCATGGCAAGCTGCCCGATCAGCCGCTCACTGTTCGGATACTGCCCGATCTTTTTCTTTACAAACTGAAACGCCTCCTGGTAGCTTTTCCCGCTGCGGAACATTTCATCCACCTCCCGGACGATCTCATTGATCTCTTCCTGGGTAAGCTCCTCCTCAAAGGATAAGAGTGTATCCGGGGTAATATCCAGAAGCCTCGCAATGGGCGCCAGCATCAGAACGTCCGGCAGAGACGCTCCGCTCTCCCACTTGTTCACCGCCGGAGCCGTCACTCCCAGGCGCTTCGCCATCTCCTCCTGCGTAAGCGCCTTCTGTTTTCTGTATATCCGTATTACTTCTCCAATCTGCATAAAAAGTCCTCCTGTACTCTGATTCTGCATCGGCCTTTGCTGATTCCATCATATCAGAGCAGGAGGCTGTCCACAACTGAACAGATATTAAATATCAGGAAGAAAAAATTAACTGCCGCTCATACCCCGTCCCAAACGAAGCTCCCGCAGAATTTCCTCCGCGAATATCTTATGCCCTTCCTCGGAAAAGTGTACTCCGTCGAACAGAAGGGGGATTTTCCACTTTCCCGCGTCTGTAAACCTGATCCCCAGTTTATTTGCGATTTTCTGATAGGCGCTCCCCAATCTTTCTGATTCACGGCAGAGCCGCTCCTCCTCCACCCAGGCGCCCAGTCTCATTCCCGGCGGAGAAACCAGCCAGAGCCGGAAAGCCTTCCGCCCTGCGGCATCCGTTCCGGCAAGCCTTTCCAGAAAGCTTTCCATTCTGGCGGCGGCGTCCTCTGCTGTAAAGCGCGGTTCCTGAAGAAGGTCATTGGTTCCCAGCATGACCATTATCCACACAGGAGCCTCTTCCCGGCTCCAGTTTTCCACCTGTTCACAGGCAAATCGGAGCTGGGACAGGGTATGGGGAATACTGCGTCCGTTGACGCCGTGGTTCAGCACTCTCCAGTCTGTCTCCGTATCCAGGATCCCTGTCCAGCGGACGCTCTTTCCGTATCTGCCGCCTGCCATGGAACGGGGATCATATCCGTAAGTATTGGAATCTCCATAGCATACGATTGTTCCGGCCATAATTTTACCTCTTGTTTTCCTATGATGATACCAGGGCCAAAAGTCTGAAACCTACTACAGGAACTCCCTCCCGCGTCTTTTCAGCTCTTCTCTTCTCGCCCGGTAACCCGGCAGCTCCTTCTCCACCACCGCCCAGAAGCGGGGAGAATGATTCATTTCCTTCCTGTGCGCCAGCTCATGGACAACCACATAATCCAGAACATCCGGCGGCATCAGCACCAGCTTCCAGTTGAAGCTCAGATTTCCGGCCTGGCTGCAGCTTCCCCACCGTGTTTTCTGCTCCCGGATAGTGATTCTGCCGTAGGTCACTCCCATCCGCCGTGCGAAATACGCTGTCCGTTCAGGAATAATCTGTTTCGCCCGCTCTATTCCTTCCCGGCGTTCCTGGTCTGTGATCACATGAGCCTTCGCTCTCTGCTCCGCAAGTCTCTGCCTCTGCTTTTCCACCCAGGCCCAGTGCTCCTTTACAAAGGAGTCGATTCTATATTTCGCTGTCCGCATAGGCGCCCGCACGATCACGCTCCCATCCGGGCTTACCTGCAGAGCCAGGCTTTTCCGTCTGGAACGCACAAGCCTGTAGACACACTCCTGCTGCCGCAATCCAGGTACGTCTGCGGTATTTCCCTGTCCCTGACGCACTTGCTGCAGCAAACCTGATATGCTCTCGGCGTCTCTCTGTCCCTGACGCATCTTTTCTACTCCCAGGTTTTCCATGGGGCCTGTCCGGTCTGCCAAAGGCTTTCCAGCATATTTTTCTCCCTGAGCGTATCCATACACTGCCAGAATCCCTTATGGCGGTAGGCGTTCAACTGTCCCCTGCGGGCCGCCTCAACCAGAGGCTCTTTTTCAAAGACCGTACTGTCTCCCTCGATGAGATCCATAATCTCCGGCTCCAGAACCATAAAGCCCGCGTTGATCCAGCCGCCGTCCTCTTTTTTCTTTTCTTTAAAATTCGTGATGGTGCCGTCGTCCCTGATATCCAGAATACCAAAACGGCCTCCCGGCTGAGCCGCGGTAATGGTGGCCATTTTCCCGTGTGACCTGTGATAATCCAGAAGCTCTCCAAGATTGATGTCGGCAACGCCGTCGCCATAGGTGAGCATAAACGTCTCTCCGTCCAGATATTCCTTCACCCTCTTAATGCGGCCTCCCGTCATGGTGTGCAGTCCGGTGTCCACCAGAGTCACCTTCCAGGGTTCCAGTACATTATTGTGAACGATCATCTTGTTTTCCTGGGTAAAATCAAAGGTGATGTTGCTGTTATGTAAATAATAATCCGCGAACCATTCCTTGATCACATGCTGCTTATACCCGCAGCAGATGACAAACTCATGAAACCCATAGCTGGAATACATCTTCATAATATGCCATAAGATCGGCTTCTCTCCGATCTCAATCATGGGCTTGGGCTTCAGATGGCTTTCCTCGCTGATCCTTGTTCCGAATCCTCCCGCCAAAATTACTACTTTCATATGTCCTCTCCATTCTCCATTTATTTTCTCTGCAGCGCAAAATAGGACAGCGCTATGATACTGACCATAACACTATCCTATATTGTAATATAAATATCCGCTCCGCACAAGAAAGCGACGCGCTTTATTTTTCACGTTTATTTTTCTTTCTTCTCGGATTTTTTCTTTTTTGTTTCCTCCCACAGCCTGTCCGCTTCCGGGGCCCACTCCCTGGCATACGGTACGCATTTTCCGCAGAGATGCTCCGCTGTCTCCGGCGACTGAAGGTCTGTGGAATGTGCTCCCGTCTCCTTCACCAGCTTCTGGAGGATTTCCGGGTTTTCCAGCATGGGACAGGGGCGGAGCATATTTTCATTGAAGGGCTGATTGTCGTGGTAAGCCATAAACAGCGGCTGCTTCAGAATCTCCAGTATCGTGTTTTCCCTGATGTTTCCGTTTGAATAATGGATAAACACACAGGGCTCCGCGTCTCCGTTGGCGTTGATATGGAAATAGTTCCTTCCTCCGGCAATACATCCTCCCACATATTCTCCGTCATTCTGGAAATCCATGGTGAAGATCCCCGGTCCATGCTCCATATTCCGGATTTCCCTTACCCGGTCGTGCATATAAACCCTCTGTTCCGTTGTGGGAAGAAGCTCCAGAGAAGCGTCGTTTCCCACGGGCATATAGTGGAAATACAGCGAATAACGGCATCCCTTTTCCACAAGCATCTGAATGAATTCATCGCTTGTGACACTCTCTATATTCTGGCTGGTATAGCAGATAGAGGTGCCGAATACAAGTCCGTAGTCCTTCAGAAGATCCATGGCGTGCATCACCTTTCCATATACGCCCTCGCCCCGGCGAAGGTCATTGACCTCTGGTTTTCCCTCCAGGCTCAGGGCCAGGAAAAGGTTGCCCGCCTCCTGCATCTGGCGGCACAGCTCCTCATCTACCAGAGTTCCGTTGGTATATGCAAAAAATACACAGTCATTATGTTTTTTGCAGAGGGTGATAATATCTTTTTTCCTCACAAGAGGTTCGCCCCCTGTAAGCATATAAAAATACACGCCCAGCTCTTTTCCCTGGGAAACCACGGAGTCCATCTCATCCAGGGAAAGATTCAGCTTATTGCCGTATTCCGCCGCCCAGCAGCCTGTACAGTGAAGATTGCATGCGCTGGTAGGATCCATCAAAATGATCCAGGGAATATTGCAGTTATGTACTTTTCTCATCTCCCGGATGGTTTTTGTCCCGTTGTAAAAGGCTTCATAGCCAAGATTCAGAAGCGTGGTCTTCAGCACGTTGGGATGAAGCTCATCCACCATGGAATTTATATAACGGTTCAGGGTATATTCGGGATTTCCGGCAACCCTTTTCAGGTAGTCCCAGTCCACTCCTTCCTGTAATTCCTTCATCTGTTTCTGGATCGTCTCAATAATCTGCAGCATAGCCTGCTCACGATTCTTATTCACCTGTCCAAGAGCATAATTTATCACTGCCGAAAATGCTTTTCGCCCGGCCGCGTGCGCCAATTTATTCATTTGTATCTCCTCCTTATGGTATCTGACAGATCCACCAGGATACCTCCTATCGTTCATGTCTTTTATGCTGTTTTTTCATACCCTCTCTGTACAGGGAGAGTATGCTCCTTGTACAGAGAGGATAACTAACATTATATATAAAACAATTCTTTTTTCTATGCACAAAAACAGGACAGTGGCGATTTTTTCACCACTGTCCCCAATGTGTCCAAATTTTCTGCTGCTACCCCCACAAACATCCCGCAGGATATTTCCTCTTCCCTGACGCATTCACTGCGTCTATCCAGGTATGCCCGAAGGGTATTTCCTTTATTCCGGCGCATTCACTGCGCCTATCCAGGTATGCCCGCAGGGTATTTCCTCTGCTCTGACGCATCCACTGCGTCTATCCAGGTATGCCCGCAGGGCGGCTCACTTCATTTCCGCCAGATGCCGAAGGGTAATTTCCCCGGTTCCCTCGATCATAGCCGAAAGCATACGGATAATTTCTTCCGGATCCTGCTTCATTCCGTTCTTTACCCAGGAATAGATGATTCCCTCCAGAGCATAAGCATAAAAGTCAAAGGCAAATCTTTGTTTTTCAGGAGAGAGCGGCAGATCCGGCAATTCCCTCTCCGCTATATGGTTCACCAGCCGTACGGCATGTTTATGTATAAACTGCTGAAAATGATCCTTCTGAAAAAAGACATAGGTTTCCACCACAAATTTTTTATTCTCCAGGATATACTGAAAAAGCCTCCGCAGGCCCTCCTGCCAGGTATCCAGGGTACAGGCCCCCACAATATACCTCTCCGCCTCATTCATATAAATCCATTCGATCAGATCATAAATATCCCGGAAATGGTAATAGAAAGTATGTCTGTTCATTTCACAGTCACGGGTAATATCCGTTACCGTAATTTTTGACAAAGGCTTTTTCTCCAGAAGCTTTTTCAGAGAAGCAGCCAGAGCTTTCTTGGTCATTGTCGTCATTCTCTGTTTCCAATCCTTTTCAGCACGTCAAAGGGAATCGCTCCTCCGAAAAGATCCAGGGCGCTTCCCACTGTTACATCCAGCCTTCCCTTCCCGTCCTTTTCCAGTATGTGAATATCCTCCATGCTGCCCACGCCGCCGGCGTAGGTGACGTTTTTTTCTCCATATCCCGAGAGCAGCCTCACAAGCTCTCTTTCAATCCCGGAGGCCTTCCCTTCCACATCCACCGCGTGAATGAGAAATTCATCGCAATGGCTTCCCAGCTCCCTCATAGTTTCCAGAGTCACCGGGACGTCTGTAAATTTCTGCCAGCGATCAGTGACAATATAGTACCTGCCGTCTTTTTTCCTGCAGCTCAAATCCAGCACAAGACGCTCTTTCCCCACAGCCCGCTCCATCTTCTGGAGGTTTTCCCAGGAAAGGACGCCGTCCCGGAACACATAAGAGGTAACGATCACATGGCTGGCTCCCGCTTCCAGATATTCCCCGGCGTTTTCCGGGCGGACGCCGCCGCCAAGCTGAAGCCCTCCGGGATAGGCGGCGAGAGCCTTTAACGCCTGGCTTCTGGTAGCGTCATAGTAAGGGGAATCCACGCTGTTCAGCAGGATCACATGTCCGCCCTTCAGACCGGCGTCCCGGTAAAGAGAGGCGTAAAAAGCAGCGTCCTGTTCGGATACAAAATTTTCTCTGGCCTTGTCTCCCTGATCCTTCAGGCTTCCTCCTACAATCTGTTTCACTTTTCCATTATGTATATCAATACAAGGGCGAAATCTCATTCTTATTCCTCATTCCGGCTTATGAATTCAAGACTCGTCCGCGAGTCTTGGCGCGGAATTCGGGTCAGCTCTGCTGACAAAATTCTTTCCCGAATCCCTGTGCATCCTCGCGGAGCGTCGATGGTTTTTAGATATAAAAAAGTATATTCTAAAAACAAAATCTCCGCAAGCATAATTTTTCTCACATCCAAAACAGCCAAAAATCCAGCCCGTCGCTGAAAGCGACTTTGAATGGGCTGGATTTCGCTGCAGTTTACACGTAGTATGAACGAAAACGTATTGTCATGGTTTATCTTCCCTCTGCCGCATTTCCTACGGCGTCGCCTACATCCTCTACCGCGTTGCCTACGCCGTCGCCCAGGTCTCTCACACTGTCTCCAAGCTCTCCGGAGACGGTATCGTCATTGTTTTCCCTGCCGTCGTTGTCATCTACGGTATTATCATCCATGACAGTATCGCCGGTAGCGTTATCCTCATTTGCCGCATTCTCATTATCTGCCGCCGCGTTGTCGCCTGCCCCCGCATTTTCATCTGCCGCGGCATTGTCTCTGTCTGCCCCCGCATTATCGTCAGCGGCGTTGTCATCCATTGCGTTATCCTTATTGTCAGTATTGTTATTGTCTGTGGTATTCTCTGCAGCAGACTCATCCGCATTGTTATTTGTGTCCTCTCCGCAGGCTGTCAGTGTACATAAGGACAGTACAAGCAAAGTGCCCATAAGGATCGTTTTAAATTTTTTCATCCTTTTAATCTCCTTTTTCCTTTGATTTTGGCCTTCCGGATTCCGGACGTCCGACAACTGGTTTTTACTGTCTGTATCAGACGCCTGGTTTCCGCAAACCAGCTTGTACCTATAATATGTACGTTTTCAAAAATTCTATTCCAAATGAAATCACATTCATAAAGAATAAAATACGCAGGTACATTTTGCGCGCCAGATACAGACTGCCGCAGGCAAAACATAGCGTTTATATTACAGCTTAGAATAATTTGAAGTACTTTTCTGCAATATAAAAAACATCTGCCATGATTTCCTGTCACTGGCAGATGTTCCCTGAATTTCTATTTTTATTCATTTTGCAGCGTTTTCGGCATCAGCCGCCGATCACATCGCTCATATCATAACGGCCCGCCGGTTTTCCGGCAAGGAATTTCGCGGCCTCAACAGCACCCTTTCCGAAAACAGCCTTGGAATACGCCGTATGCTTAAACTCGATCACCTCGTCCGGCCCCGCGAAGATCACGTCATGGTCGCCCACAATAGTGCCTCCCCGGACTGCCGAAATACCGATTTCTTTGTCGGTACGCTTCTCTCTTTTCTGACTGCGGTCAAAAACATACTTGTATTCTCCGCCCATAGCGTCGTTCAGACTGTCCGCCAGAGCCAGAGCCGTACCGCTGGGGGCGTCCACCTTCAGACGATGATGGCGCTCCACGATCTCCATATCAAAGCCTGCCGCCGCGAGAACCTTAGCGGCATCCTGAACCAGCTTCAGCAGGGTATTGATCCCCAGAGACATGTTGGCGGATTTCAGCACCGCGGTCTTTTTGGCGGTTTCCTCCACACGGGCAAGCTGCTCTTCACTGAGACCCGTTGTACAGAGAACTACGGGAATTCTTTTCTCTCCGCAGTAATCAAGAAGCCCGTCAACTGCTTTCGCAGAAGAAAAATCGATCACTACATCCACGTCCTCCTGACAGGCATGGATATCTGTATATACAGGATAGTCGGTATTGCCTTTGTCCGCAATATCCACTCCGGCCGTAATCTCCACATCCGGATCCGCTGCCGCCAGATCAGAGATCACCTGGCCCATATGGCCGCAGCAGCCGTACATCAAAATTTTTACCATAATTACTCCTCCGTATCTTATGCCAGTTTAATACCGAAATCCTTCATTGCTTTCGCAAGGATTTCTTTGTTGCTGTCCTCCATCTCGGACAACGGCATACGAAGCGGTCCCACATTCATCCCCATCAGGTTCAGCGCGGCTTTTGCCGGAATCGGGTTCACTTCACAGAAAAGAGCGCTGACCAGCGGAATGGAGTCTATCTGGATCTTCGCCGCCCCCTTAATATCTCCATCCAGGAACTTCATAACCATGTCATGGGTTTCCCTGGGAGCAATATTGGAGAGCACAGAGATAACGCCGATGCCTCCAAGAGACAGAATCGGCAGCGTCTGGTCGTCATTTCCGGAATAAAGCTCAAGATCTTCTCCGGCGAGGGCTACTGTTTTTGCAATCTGGGACAGATCGCCGCTGGCCGCCTTCAGGCCAACGATATTCTTTACGTTTTTCACAAGGGCAGCCACTGTGGCAGGCTGAATGTTGCAGCCTGTACGGCTGGGCACGTTGTACATAATGATCGGAGTTTCCGGCACCGCGTTGGCAATCGCCGTATAATGAGCGATCAGCCCCTTCTGGGTAGCCTTGTTGTAATAAGGAGTAACGATCAGCAAAGCGTCCGCTCCGTAGGAAACCGCTTCCTTGGAAAGCATGATCGCCGTTTCCGTGCAGTTGGAGCCGGTGCCCGCAATTACAGGAATACGTTTCGCAACCTTGTCAATCGTATATTTGATCGCTTTCAGATGCTCTCCATGCGTCATAGTAGACGACTCCCCGGTAGTTCCGCAGATGATAATGGCATCTGTGCTGTTGGCAATCTGAAACTCGATCAGCTCGCCAAGCTTCTCATAGTTCACACTTCCGTCGTCATGCATCGGTGTTACGATAGCAACTCCTGCGCCTTTAAAAATTGCCATTTAATCTCCTCCTTTATTCTTCTGTAACATTATTTTATTCATCAAAATCTGTTTCGTTTATGACATCCGTGGTCAGCCGCGTTACAGAATCCACATGGGGCTTCAGTCCCTCCGGCAAATTCCAGCCAGTCATAATAATATGCATGTTCTCATCCTTCTGCCTGAGAATATCCGCAACTGTGTCTATGGACACAATTCCCTGCTCCATCAGGCCCAGAATTTCATCAAGCACCAAAAGATCACATTCCTGCGTCACAACAACCTTCCTGGCAAAATTCAGTCCGTTCAGGATATTGGAACGTTCCTCCGCCTTCTCTTCCTCGGACAGCTTATCATAACAGCAGTCACGTTTTTCAAAACGGAAAATCTTAATATCCAGATGATCCAGTTCTTCCAGAAAGTCCATGGAGCGGCGCTCCCTGCCTTTCAGGAACTGGATAATAATAACGCTCTTCCCTTCTACCGCCGCGCGAAGGCTCTGTCCCAGCGCCAGGGTCGTCTTGCCCTTTGCTGTTCCGCAGTATACCTCTGTTAATTCTCTTTGCATAACAATTCCTCTTATCGTTGATGAAACTGCACTCTAACTATTTCATTTATCTTACCTCAAATTGTATAAAATTGCAAGACCTGATGATTTATCCCAGCCAGGCTGCCTCAGGGATAGTTAGAGTTCACAGGCATCTGTGAACTGCAGCGGAATCCAGCCCATTTTAAATCGCCTGCGGCGAGGGGCTGGATTCTTTGGCTGTTTTTCATACCGGCCTGTGCATTTTCTGCAAGTGAAAATGCCAGATCTCAACAGTAACCAGGAATAAATCATTCAATCAATATATCATTCAATATATTCAAGCTTGCTGACGGACACTTCATAAGCTGTCCGCTTCTCAGTCTGATTTTCTCCTGTCTTTTTCATGTATTCGCGGCTCTGGATGCGTCCCCAGATCAATACATGTCCTCCTACGGCGAAGGCGGAAGCATAGCGGGCGTTCCGTCCCCAGCAGATGCAGGGTATGTAGTCAGATTTTCCATAGGGACGGTTTACTGCCATCAAAAGATCCGCGATTTCTCTTCCCAGCGGAGTTTTCCGGTAAACGGGAGGCTTACAGATATATCCGTCCAGAAAGATCTGGTTTACCGGGACTGAATCATCCTCTTCCTCCACAAATTTCAGTTCCCGGGCAAATACGGAAAGCACCAGCCGGTTGTGCTTTTCCTCATGACGGTTATAGGACCGGAACTGGCCGTGAATTTCTATATATTCTCCCACATAATCCTGCGAAACATCCAGAAGCCTCTCGGATACCATTACAGGGATCCTGTCCTCCGAATCGCTGAGGCGCTTGACCAGAAGCTCCATGGTGTAAAATCCCTCGCCAAACACCTGATGGCTGAATGTAAAGCCTGTATCAATTTTCCCCATAATCGATACCTGATTGTTTTCAATAATTTTGTCTGCCATAATACAGTTCTCCTTCCTCTTTGGGTATTTTGTCTATACTAGCCTATGTACAGGGGAAGAACTTTAGAACCAAAAAGAGGAAAAATTTTTTTGAACACCTTGTAATCTGCGAAAAATGTGTTAAACTGGAATGTCGTACTATGAAAAAAACACATTAATATAGAAGAAAAAAGAAAGGATTTTGATTTTTATGAATATCAAGCGCGAAGACGTACGCAACGTAGCTATCATCGCCCACGTTGACCACGGCAAAACCACTCTGGTGGACCAGCTTCTGAAGCAGAGCGGTGTTTTCCGCGAAAATCAGGAGGTTCAGGAACGTGTCATGGATTCCAACGATATTGAGCGGGAACGCGGCATCACCATTCTTTCCAAAAATACCGCCGTTCATTACAAAGGAACGAAGATCAACATCATCGACACTCCCGGACACGCGGATTTCGGCGGCGAGGTAGAGCGTGTGCTGAAAATGGTGGACGGCGTTATTCTTCTTGTGGATGCTTTTGAGGGCGCAATGCCCCAGACAAAATTTGTGCTCAGAAAAGCCCTGGAGCTGGATCTGCATGTGATTGTCTGCATCAATAAGATCGACCGGCCGGAGGCCCGGCCTGACGAGGTCATCGACGAAGTGCTGGAGCTTCTCATGGATCTGGAGGCCTCCGACGAGCAGCTTGACTGCCCCTTCCTCTATGCCTCCGCAAAAGCCGGACACGCCGTGCTTGACCTGGAGGACACGCCGGAGAATATGGCTCCGCTGTTTGAAACGATCCTGAAATATATTCCCGCTCCGGAAGGAGATCCGGATGCGGATACACAGGTGCTGATCAGTACCATTGACTATAATGAATATGTGGGAAGAATCGGCGTCGGAAAAGTAGAAAACGGCAAGATTGCCGTAAACCAGGAGCTTACCCTTGTAAACCATCATGACCTTGAGAAGCATCAGAAGGTTAAGATCAGCAAGCTTTATGAGTTTGACGGTTTAAATAAAGTAGAAGTAAAGGAAGCCTCCGTAGGCTCTATTGTGGCGATCTCCGGTATTGCGGATATTCATATCGGAGATACTCTCTGCGGCGGAGATAACCCTGAGGCCATTCCATTCCAGAAGATCTCCGAGCCCACGATCTCCATGAACTTCATGGTAAACGACAGTCCGCTGGCCGGACAGGAGGGAAAATACATCACTTCCCGTCATCTCCGGGACCGTCTTTACAGAGAGCTTAATACAGACGTCAGCCTCCGGGTAGAGGACACAGACACCACGGAGTGCTTCAAGGTGTCCGGCAGGGGAGAGCTTCATCTTTCTGTCCTTATTGAAAACATGCGCCGGGAAGGCTATGAGTTTGCGGTCAGCAAGCCGGAGGTACTGTATCACTTTGATGAACGCGGCAAGAAGCTGGAGCCCATGGAAATCGCTTATGTGGATGTTCCGGAGGAATTTTCCGGCACAGTGATCCAGAAATTAAGCGAGCGAAAGGGAGAGCTCCAGGGAATGAGCACCGCCAGCGACGGCTCTGTCCGGCTGGAATTCCACATTCCCTCAAGAGGTCTTATCGGCTTCCGCAGCGAATTCCTTACCTCCACCAAGGGAACCGGCATCCTGAACACAATATTTGACGGCTATTCTCCCTACAAAGGAGATTTTCAGTACCGCAAGCAGGGCTCTCTGATCGCTTTTGAGCCCGGAGAGGCCGTTACCTACGGTCTGTTTTCCGCCCAGGAGCGCGGCGTGCTTTTCATCGGCCCCGGCGAAAAGGTCTACAGCGGCATGGTCATCGGCCAGAATGGAAAGGCTGAGGATATTGAGCTGAACGTCTGCAAGACAAAGCATCTTACCAACACCCGCTCTTCCTCCGCCGACGAAGCCCTGAAGCTGACTCCGCCCAAAATTTTAAGCCTGGAGCAGGCTATTGAATTTATCGACCAGGACGAGCTTCTGGAGGTAACTCCCAAGAGTCTCCGCATCCGCAAGAGAATCCTGGATTCCAGAGAAAGAAAAAGAGCGGCCTTCCGGAAGTAATCCGTCCGGGCCGCGCAACCCAACATCACCCGGCGCTTTTTCGTGCCGGGCGATTATTTTTCACCGCCGCACCCTCAGCCATGCTGATGAAGGTACTTCTCCCTGGTGGCCAGCCCGCCCCGGATGTGGCGTTCCTGCTTGTTCACATCCAGCACCACCCGTGCCTGGCTCGCCAGGGAGGGATTTAACTGCGCGAGACGTTCGGTTACGTCTTTATGTACCGTACTCTTACTAATCCCAAATTTCTTCGCCGTCTGGCGCACCGTCGCCTTTGTCTCAATAATGTAGGAAGCAATTTCCACTGCCCGCTCTTCGATATAATCCTTCAAAGGGAAATCCCCCAAAAGCGTCGTTTTTACATCTTATTACGCTTTGGGGGAAATTATGTTGCCACAGCGCCCATTTCCGGAATCTGTTTGTTTATCCCTCTTTTCTTTTTTTCAGTATCCGCGTCTGAAGGGGCTTCAGCACGTCTGTATTCGGCCCGTAAAGTACCTCGTACCCTTCGGGAACCGCCACTGTCTCCGGCTTTCTGGAGAAATTCTGCAGGAAGAGATACTGAACCGCCTCCGTCTCCCGCAGCGTAACGGAAACACCTTCGGGAACAAACTCCACCTCGCTCCTGACGCCGGCTTCCTCTGCGGCTTTTCCAAAGAAATCACGGTAAAAATCATGCTCCATATCCGCGCACACATAATAGACATGACCTTTTCCACAGGCCTTGTGAGTCAGAGCAGGATATCCCTGATAAAAATCATCTCCATACCGCATCAGGATCTCCGCGTCCCTGAGCTCCACAAGCTCACAGAGATTCCTGCAGACGTAGGTACCGCGGATTCCCAGATGATTGTCCGGCTCCGGGATCACATAATTCTGCTCCCAGTCAAAGAGCGCGTCGATCTCCGCGCTGCGCAGCCCCGCCGCCTCCATAAGTCCGTAGGGAGTTCCTCCCAGAAAGCATCTGTCCGTCTCGTCCACGATCCCCGTCCAGTAGGAAAGCACCAAGGTACCGCCTGCTTCCGCGTACGCTCTCAGCTTTTCCTCATAGCCTTCCTTAAACAGATAGGCCATGGGAACCGCAAGGATCCGGTAATCAGAGAGCTCATGCTCCATAGAGATCACGTCCACATTCAGCCCCTGTTCTCTCAGGGCCCGGTACTGCTTCAATACGCAGTCCTGATAATGCATATCCTCGTTTCTTGGGCCCTGGGCGTCTTTAAGAGCCCAGTCGTTTTCGCGGTCGTAGAGCACCGCCGCCTGACACTTCACATCACTTCCGGCAATCTCCTGGATCTTTTCCAGGACTTCTCCTACCTCAGTAACCTCTCGGAACACCCTTGTATCGGAGCCTCCGTAATGGTCGATCACCGCTCCATGAAACTTTTCTGACGCTCCCCGGCTCTGACGGAGCTGGAAATACAGGACGCTGTCCGATCCATGGGCCACAGCCTGCAGAGAGGCCGCCAGGAGCATCCCCGGCTTCTTCAGCTTATTGATGGGCTTCCAGTTGGTGGCGGAAGGGCAGGATTCCATCAGCAGGAAGGGAGCCTTTTTGATGCCCCGCATAAGATCGTGCTGCATTCCGCTGTCGGCGGCCGTCAGCCACTCTTCTTTTTTATGCCAGCCGGGATAATTGTCCCAGGAAACAATATCCAGAGCCTCCCGGAACTTCTTATAGTCCAGTCCCGCGTAATCGTACATCAGGTTCGCGGTCACCGGAAGCTCTGAACCTCCTTCCCGGAGAGCTTCCGCCTCAGCTTTCAGGAAATCAACTGTGCGGTCTGTAACAAAACGTTTCCAATCCAGATTCAGCGCGTGCAGCTCCCGTTCTCCTCTTGGAGAGGGGCTTTCCACCTGATCGAAGCTTTCGTACCTGTGGCTCCAGAAGGTGGTGCACCAGCGATCGTTCAGATTCTCGATGGTATGATATTTTTCCTTCAGCCATTCCCGGAATTTTTCCTGACAAAGAGGACAGTGACATTCCCCGCCGAACTCATTGGAAATATGCCATAAGATCACTCCAGGATGGTTCCCGAGGCGGCGGGACAGCTCTCTGTCCAGATTCTGAATCTTTTCACGGTAAACCGGCGAGGTATAGCAGTGATTGTGTCTGCCTCCATAGAGATTTCTTTCACGGTTTCCGTTCACCCGGAGCACTTCCGGGTATTTGTCCGCCAGCCATTTGGGACGGGCGCCGGAAGGCGTGGCGAGAATGGTGGAAATCCCTTCCTTCCATAGATTTTCAACAATCTCCTCCAGCCATTCAAAATGGTACTCTCCTTCCCTGGGTTCCAGCACCGCCCAGGAAAAAATCCCAAGAGACACGGTATTGATATGGGCCTTTTTGAAATATTCAATATCTGTTTTCAGTATATCCGGTCTGTCCAGCCATTGCTCCGGATTATAGTCTCCTCCGTGAAGGAATCTTCCGTATGTGATTTTTTTCTCCATTCTGATCTCCTTATACTTTCTGCGGGCAGCCGCCAAAGACGGCTGCCCGCTGCTCAGTCTGCCCGGAATCCTTTTTACAGTCCCTTAAAGCTGAATACAAATTCCATTTTCTTTCCGGCATCCAGAAGATATTCCTCATGGGTGCGGGCTCCCCATGCGTCGTCTCCGGCAATGCCCATCTGAGCCATCGCCGCGCGCACCACCGTATAATGCACCTGCGGAAGCTCATAAGGATGAACTGCGTTTTCGATTTCATGAGGCGTGTAGGGAAGGGCCGAAAACATCATCGGGCCGCTCTTTTCATCCATTTCAAATAACATTCCCCTGCCTTTTCGGTCGGTCACTTTGGCCCAGCGAACCTCCTCCTTTGCCCCACATTCCTGTGGGATCAGGTACTTAGACATATTATCGGAAACCATGTTCTGATAGATGCCCAGCTTCGCGCCCTTCTTCCGGTCCGCATAGGTTTCCTCCGGCCCCAGGCCGTACCATTCCACATGGTCATAATCCGCGTTGAATTTGAAGATGACGCCGAATTCCGGCATATCTCCCAGCTCCTTCACAGGATCGTAGGAGAGCGTGGTCTTTACTCGTCCATCTCCCGATACTTCATAGGAAAGCCGGCACTCTGCCGCCGGGGACGTAGGCAGGATATAAGTAAAGGTAACCTTTACCGTCTTTTCGCCCATTTCCACCTCAGGCGCGTTGGAAGGGCCGTAGGCTCCCTTTCTGTACTCCTTATGGCTCAGATACATACTTGCGATCTTCCACTGGGCATAACGCATAGGCATCTGATTGCCTTCATCATTGTCTGTGGGCGCCCTCCAGAAATTTGGCCTGGGAATGGCCTCGATCATCTCTCTTCCCGCGTACCTGTAGGATACCAGACCGCCGTTCAGGACAGAGAACATCACCTCGAAATGCTCTCCTCTTACGCCGATATTGTGATTGCTTCTGATCACCTTCATATTCTCTGTACATTCACGCCTGTTTTCCTTGATCTGGTAAATATACTGTCCAAAAGCCACCTCATGTCCCCGGGAGGCCCATACTTTATCTTCTTTCAGATGGAAGGAAACCGTAACCGCGTATTCGCCCGCTTTTTCCTCTTTTGGAAGGGGAAGCGGGTATACCTTTTCACTGAGAGGCTCCACAGCCGTCTCCATGGAAGCGCTGCGAATCTGTCTTCCATTTCTCAGGACCGTCACTTTGCAGTCATAAATATCCGTGTTTACAAAGAGATTTTTGTTGATAACCTTTACGGAGTCCTCCGCTACCTGCGCCGTAATGTTCTGGTAGTTGAATTTTACCTCCTGCATTTTGGGAGAGGGTTCCCTGTCTCCTCCGTACGCGATGCCGTTGCCGCTGAAATTGTAGTCCGTGGGTCTCTCTCCGAAATCGCCGCCATAGGCCTGGAACTCTTTTCCGTAACGGTCTTTTTTATAAATGGACTGGTCGATATAATCCCAGATAAAACCGCCCTGATATTTTGGCTCCGTATCGGTCAGATCCGTATATTTATGCATTGCGCCGCAGGCGTTTCCCATAGCGTGGGCGTACTCGCAGCAGATGAAGGGCTTGCTGTCGTCCTTTGCCAGAAACTCTTTGATTGCCTCCGCGGACGGATACATCTGGCTTTCCATATCGCTGGTGTCATTGTAGGATCTGTCGTGGAACAATCCCTCATAGTGTACCAGACGGCTGGAATCTACTCTGCGGAAAAACTGCGACATTTCATAAATATCCCGGCCTCCGAAGGACTCATTCCCGCAGGACCAGATCAGGATTGCCGGATGGTTCTTATCTCTCTGGTACATGGAGTTGGCGCGGTCGAGCATCATATCCAGCCATTCCGGTTTGTCATGAGGAACCACATATGTATAATCCTTTGTAAGCTCCGCCACATCCCAGGAGCCGTGGGACTCCAGGTTTGTCTCATCGATCATATACAGTCCGTACTCGTCGCAGAGCTCATAGATCAGAGAGCCGTCGGGATAATGGCAGGTACGGATCGCGTTGATGTTATTCTGCTTCATAATCCTTAAATCCTTGCGCAGCTCCTCCTCAGAAACCTGCCGCCCGGTAACAGAGCTGAATTCATGACGGTTGACGCCCTTGAACACGATCCTTTTTCCATTCAGGAGCATAAGCCCGTCCTTCATCTCAAATCTGCGGAACCCTGTTTTCTGCGGAATGATCTCCTGAAGACTGCCGTTACCGTCAAAGATCTCCAGCACAAGATCGTATAGCTGAGGATCCTCCGCGCTCCACAGTGCCGGAGCCTCCACTTCCCCGCGGAAATGTCCCTCGCCGTTCAGATCCGCTTCCGCTTCTAAAATTACCGCCCCGTCTTTTGAGAGAATCATTTTCGCTTTTCCGCTGCCCCAGGTCTTCAGATCCACCTCAAGAGATGCTTTTTTCAATGTTTCGTCGGGAACTGCGCTGATCCGGAGATCATATACATGTACGTCAGGCACGGTATAAAGATAAACGTCCCTGTAAATGCCGGAAAAACGGTAAAAATCCTGATCCTCGCACCAACTGCTGGAGGTCCATTTGAACACCTGGGCCGCCAGCTTATTTTCCCCGTCCTTTACATATTCTGTCAGTTCAAATTCCGACGGTGTGAAGGAATCCTCGCTGTATCCCACAAAATGTCCGTTCATCCACAGAGCAAGGCCGCTTTCCGCTCCCTGGAAGGATATAAACAGCCTTTTTCCCTTCATCTCCTCCGGAACTGTAAAATACTTCACATAGCTTGCCACGGGATTAAAATACTCAGGGATCTCTCCCGGATGAATATCCTCCCTGCCCTCCCAGGGATACTGCACATTGGCATACTGGGGAGCGTCATAGCCTTCCATCTGGATATGGGCGGGAACATAGATGCTCTCCCAGCTCCCGCAGGAATAATCCTCCCTCTCAAATCCCTGAACAGTGGAGCCATAATTTCTGGCATAATGGAATTTCCACAAGCCGTTCAGACTATGACGGAACTTTGTCTCTCCTTCCCGGATCTCCTGCTCCGAAGCAAAATATAAATGATCAGAGTGAGCCTCCATTCTTCCGTCACAAAAGTATTGAGGATCCTTCACCTTCCGATAGTCAAACGTTCTCATATCATTGTCCTCCTTGTATAAATAAAGAATGCTCAATGCGCATCCTCGCGAAGCGTTTTGATTCACAGGTCACGAAGTTTTCTATGAATCGAAAATGCCCTCCGGTTCCGGGAGAGCATTTTTGAAATTATACTGCCTGTGTGAAAGCAGCTTTTATTTTACCGCACCGGTAATACCTTCTGCAAACTGTTTCTGCAGTACGAAGAATACGACCATAGTCGGGATGGAACAGAAAAGTACGCCGCACATCAGCATACCGTAATCTGTCACATAACCCGTGATCAGGTTCGCGATCAGCATCGGCATGGTAATCGCGTCATTGTCGGTCATGATTACCTTTGGCCACAGATATGCGTTCCAGGCATTCATAAACGTAATAACCGCGGCGGCCGCATAGGTAGATTTCATAGTCGGCATGAACATCTTGAAGAAGATCATAACCTCACTCAGCCCGTCTATTCTGGCAGCCTCAATAATATCCACCGGGAATGCCCTGGCGTTCTGCCGGAACATCATGATCATAAATGGCGTCGAGATAACCGGAAGGATGAAGCCCACCGCCGTATTCAAAAGACCCGCTTTCGAGAACATCTGGAACAGCGGAACCATGGTCGCCACCTGAGGTACCATCATCGCCAGAAGCAAAATAGAAAACAGACGGTCTTTTCCTTTGTCGTGATAAACCTCAAATCCATATCCTGCGATAGAACAGATCAGAAGACAGATCACAGTAGTCAGGATCGCATAGAAAAATGAATTCCAGAGAGATTTCCACAGGGGCTGCTGCGCCACAAGATTGTTAAAGTTCTCCATAAAATGGGAACCCGGAAGCAAACGTCCGCGTGATACATCCGTAGAGGTATTCGTGGCTGCGGAGATCATCCAGTACAGCGGGAATACGGAAATAAATGACACAATGATCAGAAAAATATATGTAGGAATCAATCTTCTCTGAATCGCTGATTTATTTTTTTTCTTAGTCACGCGTATCACCTACTTTCAAATTGATAAAGGCCAGTACAGCTACCATGATAAAGATGATGAACGACATAGCCGCAGCATATCCGAAGTTCGGCACATTGATAAAGCATGTGTTATAAATATAGTGAGACATGGTTATCGTAGTGTTGGCAGGGCCGCCCTTGGTCAGGTTCAGGGACTCGTCGAACAACTGCAGAGTACCGTTGATAGACATAATAAACGTCATGATAATCGTAGGTTTCAGAAGCGGAACCGTAATCTTCCAGAAGGTTTTCCAGCCGTTGGCTCCGTCGATCTTGGCTGCCTCATAAACCGAATATTCGATATTCTGGAGGCCGGCCAGATAAAATACCATGTTATAGCCCGTCCATCTCCAGACGAGAGCTATGATAATAACAATCTTGGCGCTTGCCGAATTGCCCAGGAAATTATATCCGGTATCCAGGATCCCCAGATTGATCAGCACACTGTTGATCAGACCGTCCGTAGCAAACATGGATCGGAAAATCAGGGAATAGGATACAAGGGACGTCGCACATGGAAGAAATACACATGTACGGAAAAGACCTCTGAATTTCAGGTCTTTATTGTTCAGAAGCTGCGCCAGCAGAATTGCCAGCACCAACATGATCGGCACCTGAATGATCAGGTACAGAAACGTATTTCCGATGGACTGCTGGAACACCTTGTCGGCCAGTATACGTTTATAATTGCTGTATACCGGCTCCGCAAAACGCATATTTACTCCGGCGCCTGTCTGGAATGACAGAATAAACGCCCGGATCATCGGGTAAAAGCTCATGACCGCGATCATTATGGAGGCCGGCGCAAGGAAAATCCAGCCCGCAACTCTCTGCTTCGCGATCAGAGTCATGCCTTTTTTCTTGGAATTCACAGGAACTCCCCCTTTCCTATCAGAAGCCTGCAGCACAGAGTCGGGGGACTGCAAGCAGTCCCCCGACTCTATTATCTTCTTACAGTCATTACATTAACATCAGCTCTTACAGCCTGTACTATTCAGTCATTCTAAATGCAAGAGTATCCTGTGCTTCCTGAAGAGCGTCTTCTTTTGCTGTTCCGTTTACAATATTAACAACCGCTGTGTTGACACACTCTCTTGCCTCATAGTGATACGGGGTCTTTGTAAACTCCGGAATATTTGAGGAGTAGTCTACGATTGTTGAGAAGATCGGCTGATCGTTGAAGAACTCACTCGGCTCATTGTAAACTTCGGACTCACCTGCAGGCAGATAGCAAGCGATAGCGCCTGTCTCCGGAAGGATCGCATCATAGAATTCTGTGCTGGAACCGAAGGTGCTTGCAAGGAAGTCTTCCGCAAGCTCTACGTTCTGGCAGTTGGATGTAATATACCAGGAGGATCCCCCGTTGTTCGCGTAATTGGTAGCAGTCTCAACGTCGTCAACCTTAGGCATTGTTGTGATCTCCCACAGGCCCTTCTGATCTTCTGTAGCCATCAGAGTAGCTGTGATCCAGTTGCCGTTTACAACGCCCGCAGCCTCGCCGCTGGTGATAGTGGATACATATTCATCCCAGTTATTTACAAGTTTAACTACATCATTCTTAACAAGGTCAACATAAAGGTCGATACATTTCTCAGCAACTTCGTTTCCAACAATGTAAGCCTCTCCGTCTTCATTTACGAAGTTCGCGCCGCAGGACTGAATCATCATCATCAGAGTATCGCCGCCGTTTGCCTCGCTTGTCAGCAGATATTTTCCGGTTTTTTCATGTACGTCTTTTCCGATCTCCATGAACTGTGACCATGTGATATCTGTCAGATCGTCGATAGTGTATCCGGCTTCATCGAGGATATCTGTACGGTAGCAAGCGATAACAGCGCCGTTATCAAACGGAACTCCGTAATGCTTGTCATCCATCATTGAATAGGACTGCTTCAGAGCGCCGAAATCATCCCAGTTGATTTCCATATCGCTCAGATCTGTGAAAGCATCCGGATAGCTCTTCAGATATTTCTGGTAGCTGTTGTCCTGCATCAGAACGATGTCCGGCAGTGTGCTGTAGTCACCTGCGTTAGCCGCTGTGGTCAGCTTGGTCTGGCAGTCGTCGGATGATGTTTCAATAACTTCGACCTCAAAGCCCTCATGATCAGCCGCATACTGCTCAGCAGCCATCTCAATAGCTTTGATATTGAAATTCGGATCCCATGTCCATACAGTAAGCTTGTCGCCGCCTTCTTCAGCAGATACAACTGTAGCCCCCCCTACGAAGGACGCTGCCATCACACCGGCCATCAGCATTGTAAGTAACTTTTTCTTCATATAAATACCCTCCTTTTGAAAAAAGCTTTTTGCTTTTTATTCATGCATTTATGTAGGTATTATAGCATCAGAAAAGAATGAATAGTATGCATAACCGTTCATATAATGTGCATTTTCAACCTTCCTGTTAAAAATGCACTATCTTTCTGTTTTTTTATATACTTTTTTGTTCATTTTACATCTTATCATTGTCTTTTTGCTGAAGCATCCTCTGTTTTTTTCGACATTTTTCATATTGAAACGCTGTACGGAGGGCTGTTCTCCTGTTTTTTTCAGCGCTTAATTCCAGTTTTAAATCTGTTTATTCATATATTCTTCATGACTTTGTGCAAAAAACTTTAGAGGGATACATGCTTTTTAATACCTGAAGCATTTCCTCCGTAAGATCAAGAAGAAGCTTGATCTTCTTCCCGTTCTCCTCAATGATCATAGTATAATATGGAATATTGTCGTCATAGGAGGTGTAATCATATTTTTTCAGCTTTATGGTTCCGCCGTCTTTTCTGTACTGAGCCACCGCCTGGTGCCAGTTGGGAGCCGTCACCTCCATGGTTCTGAGATCAAGATCATGGGCTGTTTTTCTGTATTTCCGTCCGTAGATCACATCTATCACAAGGCTGTTGTCCTCCATGGTATATTCGTAATCCCTCTGACTGAGAATATCATAGACAAAATACAGCCCGGCGCAGAGAAATCCCGCCAGCATAAAGGCCTGAGAGATCATGATCCCCATCAGCACAAAAATCACCGCAAAAAACACCATCGACTTTCTCAGCACGCCCGACATGCTTTTTTTCTTCCTGGACACCTGCTCCACAATTCTGTAGCTTACCATTTCTACCATCCCTCCTCTGAATGAATATCAAATTTCAACAACTGTCTCTCATAATGCTCCGGTTTCTTCCTCCATTCCATAGGCGTCGTCCCCATGATCTGGCGGAAATTCCTGTTAAATGTGGAATTTGTAGTAAAACCGCATTTATGCGCGATATCCGCCACCGACTCATCTGTTTTTTTCAGATGCTCGCAGGCGGCCTGGACTCTGACTGTGTTAATATATTCCAGAGGCCCCATATGCATATAATCCGAAAACAGTCTCCTGAAATGCGTCTCGCTCATATGACAGTACCGGGCGAGATCTTCTACCCGGATATCTTCCATATAGCACCGGGAAACATAATCGAGGGCTTTGGAGATCATATTCGTAACTCTCCCGCTCTCTTCCGTCTCTTTTTCATCCGACGGCCTGTTGATCCGGGCGGTTTCAGCAAGCAGTGATAAAAGAACGCCGCAGGCCTCCTCCAGATAAAATTCTTCGGACTTCCGCATGATATCCAGAATTTTCAGTATTTTCGCCGCCATTGTCCCATACTCGGCCTCATTCAAAAACAGCGCTCTGGAATTAATCCTGCGGATAAGCTTTTCCGCTCTCACCGGATTATCGTCTATCTTGCGGAGAAATTCTTCCACATCAATAAACAGATACTCCCACCGGCTTATATTATCCTGGTCACTGTTTGTAGTGTGCGGATAATTCCGGGGAATGACGGTGAAGTCACGATCGGAAAACCGAACCTCCTCCTCACCCAGTGTTATTGTCCCCCTTCCCTCGTAACAGAAGCCCACCTCCAGATAATTATGAAAATGAAGATAATCAATATCCCTTCCGTAATTCTGCACCCACTTCTCCCCAAGCAGGGCCAGCACAGGGCTTCCTGACGGCATTTGATAATAGCGGAATTCCATTTTAGGTTTTTTCTTTTTTTTACTCATACGTTCCGCCCGCCTTTTCTATCATTTTACAGGCTTTCTTTTTCCAGGCTCCCGAATAATAACGCACGGCGCCTACAAGCATAGCGCACAGCCAGGTCAGCGGGGACACGAACCACAGACCTCTGTATCCGAACAGATACGGCAGAAGAAACGCGCAGCCAATCCTTGTGACTACTTCGCTGACGCCCATCAGAACTGTCACCGCCACATCACCGGACGCGCGGAGAATATTATGGTAGACTACCAGTATCCCCCCGGCCAGGAAAAACGCTGAAAAAATATGCATATATTCTGTTCCATAGCCAATGGCTTCTTCATTCTGAGTAAAGGCTCTCATGATCATTTCCGCGAAGACGAACACCAGCACGCAGAAAATACCGTAGCAAATGACATTCATCAGATAGGCGCTGCGCACGCCCTTTTTTACTCTTTCAAAATTGCCCGCGCCTACATTCTGTCCTGTAAAGGTACCCAGAGCCGAGCCTATGGCGTCCGCGAGCTGGAAGCCCAGCCCTTCCACCTTCATGCAGACTCCGTAAGCCACCACCATCACGGTTCCGTAGGTATTGATCACTGCCTGGAGGGTCATATCGGAGATAGATATAATACTCATCTGCAGTCCGGTAGGAAGTCCGTAGCGCAGCACCTGCCCCACAAGATATCCCTCAGGCCGGCAAAAAATCTTCGTTCCCTTCAGGAACGGCAGAATTTTAAAGGCATAAGCCACGCACAGTACGCCTGAGATAAGCTGCGAAAGCACAGTAGCAAAGGCCGCACCTGTCACGCCCATGGGGATCCAGGACACAAAGGCGATATCCAGGATCACATTCAGAATACTGGAAAGCACCAGGAAAAACAGCGGAACAGCGGAGTTCCCCAGAGCCCGCAGCACCGCGGAAATAAAATTATAGAGCATAGTTGCGGCGCAGCCCAGGTAGATCACAAGAAGATAGTCTCCCGCCTGGCCCATCAGCTCTTCCCCTGTCTGAAGAATACGAAGGAAGGGTTCCACCGTAGCCGCCCCAAGAACTGTGACCAGTACGCTGACCCATATAGCCACATGAGCTCCGGCCGTAAAGGTCTCCCTGATCCTGTCCTTCCGGCCCGCGCCGTAATACTGAGAGATCACCACACTGACGCCTGTAGTGACCCCCATCATAATCGAAAACATCATATACATGGCGCTTCCCGCGATACTGACCGCGGCCAGCGCCTGGTCGCCCAGATATCTTCCCACAATATATGTATCCGCAAAATTATATACTCTCTGGCAGATCATCCCGAACAGGATCGGCAGCCCGAACACGGTCATCTGCTTCAGCACAGGCCCTTTTGTCATATCCATGACCGCCTGGCCGCCGCTTGCTCCTGTATTTTCTTTTTTTAAATTTTCTTTTCTCAAAGCCTCATTCTCCTCCGTATACGCCCTCCGTCGCTTTCAGTCATTTTTCCTGGCAGCACCGAATTGTCAAAGTCAATTTTACCAAATCTCCCGGCTTTTATCCACTGTATTTTGGAAGATTTGTGTCCGGCTAACCGGACAAAAAAACAGGAAGTCCTTTTCAGGATTTCCCGCCCAATAGTCCTGTCGCGAAAAAAACGTAGCTTGCTTTACAGATCAAGTCTCATATAAATTCCGTCTTTCATGGGGCTGTTATTGTATTTTTCGATTTCATAAAATCCCAGTCTTTTATACAATCGAACGGCGCTCTCCAAAAAGGGCAGCGTATCCAGATACAAATGCCTGTAGCCGATCTCGCCGGCGTCCTCTTTGATTCTTTGTATGAGAAGGCTTCCGATATGCTGTCCCTGGAACTCCGGGCGGACATAAAGGCGCTTGACCTCGCCGGACTTCTTGTTCAGCGGTTTGAGGCCGATACAGCCGGCCGCTTCCCCGCCGCAGTAGGCCACATACAGCCGTCCTTCCGGCAGCCCGTATTTGTCTTCAAGATGTGTCAGTTCCTCATCATAATTTTGGATTTCAAGATACTCTTTGATTGAAGGCTCCCCCTTTATGAGCATTTCCGTATATTCCGAAAACAGCGCGCCGATCTCCTCTCTGTCATATGTAGATACAATTTTTATTTCCATACTTCCACTCTCCTGATTAAGTAATATTTTTCCGCTGATACTATTTTCCGCGCCTCAGCATTCTCCGGCATAATAGGCGGCAGCGTCCCGGAAAAATGAAAGAGCAGCCTCATTCCCCGAAAAAATGAAAGCTGCTCTTTATTTTTTTCAGATCATCCGGCTTTTATCTGGTTACGATATCTACCGGGACATTGAAGATCTTCGCCACTTTGAGAATGGTGTCAATGTGTCTTCCTGTAGCGGCCGCAAAATGATGGGTGGGGCCGCACTCGCTCCAGCGGTTTACAAACTCCCTTGCTCCGCAGGTAAACCGGGTTCTCATATTGGTATCGCCGAAGGAAAGAATCTTTCCTTCCTCGTTCACACCTTCAGCCACGATAAACTTAAAGTGTCCGTCGCCGTCCTGGGTGATCGCGAGATATGTAACAGGGCCTGTGTACGGATAGAACTGCGTCAGATATCCGCCGCCGGTCTTGCCGTGGAAAACCTTTACGATCTTCATGGTAGGCTTCTTATCGGAAATATCAGCGTCTCCTGAACCGCTGTGTCCAATAATCGCGATATCGTCGTTAAAATCGATAGAATACATCTCCGCAAGCTGTCCGGTTCCGGAAATGGTCTTGAGGATACTCATTGCCATGGCAACCTTCATATCTCCCTCAACCGCGCAGGCTGTTCCCTGTTTGATCAGCATGGAGAATGCCGGGATCAGCATACTGTCAAGGACTCCGGCCTTGCCCTGAGCAAATCCGTCATAATGGGAAGCGATCAGACCGAGCTTCTCGTCCTTCACCCATTTTTCAAAGGCAACTACATATTTTGCCATTTCCCATACTTCCTCGATGCTTCCGCCGCCCTCGATGTCAAAGGTGTCCAGAATATCCTGGGCTTTGGCCCGGATCGCATCCTCGTCTGTAATATCGTCCGCGATTGCCCACATTTTTTCCCAGTCAAACTGTTTGGTGTACAGATGCATTCTTCTGTACAGATTGGACTCGTCGATGTAGAGATCCATCATTCCGGGATATGGTCTTCCGATCTGCGCGATATTGGTATCGCGGAATCTTCTTCTCACCTGAGCGGCTTTGCACCAATCCTCCAGCTCCGCCTGAACCGCGGGATCTCCTCCCTCTACAACACCGGTGATCACCGCGTGTCTCTTGCCGTATCTCTCAAGATCCGCCACCATCTCGCCTACCGCGCCGCATGCGTAGCCTTCTCCCAGCCAGGTAGCGATATCCGTATGGTCATAATCAAGGGCTTTCAGCTTCTGGATATTCACGAGAACCACCGGAACGTCCAGATCCTTCACTGCCGGAAGCATATTGTAGGATGTGGCATAGGTCAGAAGCTGCATAAATACAAGATCCACATCTGCCGCACGGAACAGGTCTCCCGCCGCCTGAGACTGCTCCTTCGTTGTGACCATACCGCCGTCAATAAGCTCTACGGTATCGGGAAGCGACTTCTTAAACGCGTCGTACTGAGCCTCAAATTCCGGTACCAGAGACGGGAACTGAGGCAGGTACGCGCCTAATGCTATCGAAAATACACCTACTTTTGCTTTTGTATCAACTAACATAACATACCCTCCGATTTTGTTTATATTTCAGCAATAATGCCTGAAAATATTATACACTGCCGTCCACTTTATCTGCAATATAAATAAATGAAAAATTTGGCCGTTTTTACGTTACAGCGGCGCCTGACATGCTCTGTCCAGTATTTTCTCATAGGCCACTCTTTCGTCGCCTTCATAGCTGATCACGCCGCATTTTATAAACCCGTTTTTTTCCATGACATGCTGCATCCGCTTATTGTCGAAGCCTGTGTCCATCCGGATCACACAGACGCCTTTCTCCAGACATAATTTCTCTATTTCATAAAAAATAACTTTTGTCAGTCCCTTTCCCCGGAACTGCCCGGCAAAAGCCAGGCGGTGCGCCGCGGCGTAGGGCATGTCTGATTTCCACGCTCCTTTTATATCCGCATAAGCGGGCTCGCCTTCAAAATCCACGCTTACATAAGCCGCCGGATTCTTGTCTGCTTTTAATAAAAATCCTCGTTTTTTCTCAATATCTTCCCGAATGGTATCCATGGACGGATAGTCGTCTGTCCACTGTATGAATCCCTGTTCACGCTGAAATTCTCTTCCTGCTCTCAGGATTTCCATGCAGATTGCCAGTTCCTCTGTCCTTGCCGGTTCTAATGTATACATTGCATTTTCCTTATCTTTTTTGTATTTTCTAAATGATTCAGCCGCTGCCTGTCCGCAGTCTTGTCCCTGTACCGCGGCTCTGTGCATGTTCTGTCTTCCTCTTTTCAAAGAAATCTCCGGGCTATTCCGCCGATCCGGAGCCGGAAGCTTCCTCCTCTTCCCGGTCCTCTTCCTTATCCACAAACTTTTTCCGGTAATTTTCCATACAGTGTTCGATCACTCCCACCGCGTCGATAGGCCCCCCGAACTCGCTCACTGTAGTACTCTTGCCTTCCAGGCTTTTATAAATTGTGAAAAAGTGCTTCAGCTCCTCAAAAATATGCTTTGGAAGCTCTTTGATATCCGTATAGCCCATATAAGTAGGATCGCTGTAGGGAATGGCGATGATCTTTTCGTCGCCCATACCGCCGTCCTCCATCTTCATCACTCCTATGGGATAGCATCTGACCAGTGTCAGCGGCTCAATCGCCTCAGAGCACAGCACCAGAACGTCCAGGGGATCTTTGTCATCCCCGTAGGTTCTGGGAATAAAGCCGTAATTCATCGGATAATGGGTCGCCGTGAACAATACCCGATCCAGCAGCAGAAGGCCTGTCTCTTTATCCAGCTCATACTTCTTGTTGCTTCCCTTGGGAATTTCGATCACGGCCATAAAATCCGTAGGATAAATTCTTTCTTCATCAATATCATGCCAAATATTCATTTCTACACCCCTTTGCAGAAGCAGGGGGCCAGGGACGCCCGCCTGTTTCAGATTATTCTTTTCACCAGCCCCATGGATACCAGTCTTATCTCTATATTATACGCAGGCCCGTTTCTTTTCAACCATCTTTTTACTATATAGATGATATTGGGACATCCAAAAACAGAAGGCGGACAGACCCACAGATCCATCCGCCTTCTGTTTTTTATCCTGATATTTTTCAGAAAAGCCCGCCGATGAGATAAACCGCAAAGGCCGCCAGCCACGCGATCACACATTGTCCTATGACTACTCCGGCGGCCCATCTTCCTCCCAGCTCTCTTTTTATGGAAGCCACCGCGGCAACACAGGGCGTATAGAGAAGACAGAACACCAGAAGGCTCACTGCTGAAAGCGGCGTGATGGACGCCAGAAGAGCCTCCGTACTTCCAAAAAGGACAGACAGGGTGGAAACCACGCTCTCCTTTGCCATAAAGCCCGTAATCAGAGCGGTAGAAATCCGCCAGTCTCCGAACCCCATAGGCGCGAACACCGGCGCGGCCACGCTGGCCACCATGGCGAGAATACTGTCTTTTGAATCGCTTACCACATTCAGATGCCCGTCAAAGGTCTGCAGAAACCATATGATGATCGTCGCCAAAAAAATAATCGTAAATGCTCTCTGGAGAAAATCCCTGGCCTTATCCCAGAGAAGGTGGGCGACGTTTTTCGCTCCGGGAAGACGGTAATTGGGAAGCTCCATAACAAAGGGCACCGCCTCTCCGCTGAACATGGTTTTTCGAAGCAGAAGAGCCATCAAAATTCCCATTACGATTCCGCCGAAATACAGCAGGATCATCACAGCGGCCCCATAATCCGGAAAGAAAGCCGCCGTAAAAAAGGCGTAGATCGGCAGCTTGGCCGAACAGCTCATAAATGGCGTAAGAAGAATGGTCATGCGGCGGTCGCGCTCGGAAGGAAGCGTTCTGCTGGCCATCACCCCCGGCACCGTACAGCCGAATCCGATCAGCATAGGAACGATACTTCTTCCGGAAAGTCCGATCTTACGAAGGAGCTTATCCATCACAAAGGCCACCCGGGCCATATAGCCGCTGTCCTCCAGAAGCGAGAGGAAGAAAAACAGCGTTACGATAATAGGGAGGAAGCTCAAAACGCTTCCCACACCGTTAAAAATACCGTCGATCACCAGCGAATGAAGAGCGCTGTTGACGTTTGCCGCCGACATCCAGGAATCTACCAGACCGCCGAGAGCCGTGATCCCCATATCCAGGATATCCGCGAGAAAAGCGCCGATCACACCGAAGGTCAGATAAAACACAAGAGCCATAATCCCCACAAAGCAGGGAATCGCCGTGTACTTTCCGGTAAGGATCCTGTCTATCCTCAAACTTCTGATATGCTCTTTGCTCTCCCTGGGCTTTACTACGGTTTCATCGCAGACTCTCTCAATAAAATCAAACCGCATATGGGCGATAGCGGCGGAACGGTCCAGACCTCTCTCGTTTTCCATCTGGGTGACAATATGCTCCAGGGTTTCCTTTTCATTCTGATCCAGATCCAGCTTTTCGAGAATAAGGGAATCTCCCTCCGCCAGCTTCGCGGCTGCGAACCGCGCAGGGATCTGCGCCTTTTTCGCGTGATCCTCAATGAGATGCATGATCGCGTGGAGACATCTGTGAACCGCGCCTCCGTCCTCCTCCGCGTCGCAGAAATCAATTTCCTCCGGACTTTCCTGATATTTGGCCACATGGAGAGCATGGGCCACCAGCTCGTCGATTCCTTCATTTTTTGCCGCGGAAATCGGCACCACAGGAATCCCCAGCATCTCTTCCATCCTGTTAATACGGATGGAACCTCCGTTTTCCCTCACCTCATCCATCATATTCAAGGCCAGGACCATGGGAATATCCAGCTCCATAAGCTGCATGGTCAGGTAAAGATTCCTCTCAATATTGGTGGCGTCCACAATATTGATAATTCCCCTTGGATGCTCGTTCAGAACGAAATTTCTCGTCACGATCTCCTCGCTGGAATAGGGGGACATGGAATAAATTCCGGGAAGGTCTGTCACAAGCGTGTTTTTCTTCCCGCGGATGATCCCGTCCTTTCTGTCCACCGTGACGCCGGGAAAATTCCCCACATGCTGGCTGGAGCCTGTAAGCTGATTAAAAAGCGTGGTCTTTCCGCAGTTCTGGTTTCCCGCCAGAGCGAAGGTCAGCGTCTCTCCCTCGGGAAGCGGATTCTCATTCTCTTTGAAATGATACTTTCCGCCCTCTCCAAGTCCGGGATGGGGAATCAGCTTTTTCCCCTCCGGAAGACTCGATTTCTCTTCACCTGTTTTCTTCTCCGCGTCTCTGATGTTTTCAATTTCTATTTTTTCCGCGTCGGCAAGCCTCAGCGTCAGCTCGTAGCTATGGATCCTGAGCTCCATTGGATCGCCCATAGGCGCGTATTTCACCATGGTCACATCACCCTTGGGTATCAGCCCCATATCCAGGAAATGCTGCCTCAGGGCTCCCTGGCCGCCTACAGACTTTATGGTCGCCGTCTTCCCGATAGGAAGGTCTTTTAATGTCATCTTTTGTCTCCTCTTTCCTGCTCGTTTCTCTAAAGTAAGCCTAAGCTAATTGAAAAAATTTGTCAATAGGATTGAGGATTTTTTTGCAGCACGATCCGGACTCTGGTTCCAAGCTGCGTCCGGGACAAAATCTCAAAATATCCCCGGTGCTTGTCCACGATCCATTTGGCAATGGCAAGCCCCAGCCCTGTTCCCTGGCAGGACCTCACCTCGTCAGCCCTGTAAAAGCGTTCAAACATATGCGCCACGTCGGCCTCCGCCATACCGATTCCCATATCCTGAACCTGAAGATAGGCTTCCCCCGCCCTCGTCCGCCCTAGGCTCAGCACGATCTCGTCTCCCTCGCGGGTATACTTGGAGGCATTGTCCGTCAAAATACGCACCGCCTGCTTCAGAAGAGCGCTGTCCGCTGTCACCAGAGTCTCCTCCGTTGGTTTCATGAAACGGTAGATATGTTTTTCATCAATCATCAGAGATTCTTCATAAATCTCCTCCATAAGCTCGTTTAAAGACACCTTCTCCAGATTCAGCCTTGTTTTTCCGCTGTCGCCTCTCGCAAGAAAGAGAAGCTGCTCCACCAGATATTTCATATGTCCGGACTCATGCCGGATGGCTTCTATGGATTCTTTTAGTACCTTCTCGTCCCTGCTCCCCCATCTGGCAAGCATGTCGGCATAGCCCTGTATCACCGCGATAGGCGTCCGCAGCTCATGAGAGGCGTCGTTGACAAATCTCGCCTGCTGCCTGTAGGAATCTCTCATCCGCACCAGCAGATTATTCATGGCGGCTTCGATTCCCTGCAGGTCAGAATCCCCAAAGGAAAGCAGCTCTGATTCCTCCGGCTGCAGACTTGAAATCGCTTCCTCGATCTGCTGATATTTGTCCTCGGAAAACGTCATTTTGCTTAGCTCGTCAGCTTTCAGCGCGATTTCGTTGATAGGCGCGAGAATACGCCGGATACTCTGCTCCTCTTTTGCATAATCGCCGCAGAGACCCAGGATCTGGATCACCAGCACCACGGCAAGAAAAATCCCGATTACCAGCAAAGTATGGTATACCGGAATATCCATGAGTTTTTTGCCGCCGCCGTCCTTTATTACATAGGCCAGCTTCTTCAGGGAAGGAAAATGCTCGAAGCTTCTCTGGCGTCCTGCCTCCAGAGCTCCCAGCCGGGTGATCTCCTGATCGATCAGCCACCCGACGCTGAGCACAGCAAAAAGGAAGAAATCCCAGCTCAAATATATGGCAATCTTTCTTCCTGTCCAACTGAGATGCAGCTTCCTTACAATCGAAGTCATTCTTTTCGTTTCGGTAGTTCCTCTGTTTTCGTCCATATCTGAAACCTTACTCGTCCTTGATCACGTAGCCCACTCCACGGACCGTCCGTATCATTTTAACGGAATATACCTCGTCTATCTTGGAGCGGAGAAAACGTACATATACGTCCACCACATTCGTCTCGCCCATATAGTCATATCCGCAGACCTTTTCCAGAAGGGTTTCACGGGAAAGAACAATATCCTTGTTTTCCAGAAGCGTCTGCAGCATTTTAAATTCCCGGTTGGTAAGGTGTATCTCCTGCCCCTCCCAGGTCACCTGATGGCGCTTCTCCGAGAGGGACAGCTTACCCCAGGTATAATTGCCCGGTTCCGCCGCCCGGGCCGGAGACGCCGCGGTCGTCCCGTGAAGCTTCAGGGCCACGCGGATCCGCGCCAGCAGCTCTTCTATGGCAAAAGGCTTTGTGATATAATCAATGGCTCCCGCGTCCAGTCCCGCCACCTTATCCATCACCGCGTCCCTGGCAGTGAGAAGGATCACCGGCGTCGTGTTTTTTTCCTGCTGAAGCCTTCTCAGAACCTCCAGCCCATTCAGGCCGGGAAGAAGAATATCCAGCAGGATCAGGTCGTATCCGCCGTTTTCCGCCATATGAAGTCCTTCTCTTCCGTTTCCGCTTTTGCTGACCTGGTAGCCTTCGTGGAGCAGCTCCAGCTCCACGAATCTTGCCAGCTTTTCTTCATCCTCAATGATCAGAATATGCGCTCCCATGGGACGTCTCCTTTTCTCCGTCATCTTTTTGCCTTTATCGGCGCTCAGAATGTTTTTCCTCTGAGGCTTACAGCTTCTCGTATCCGTCCTTTACCCTGTCCGCCAGATCGCTGGCTTTATCCATGGCCTTATTCACTCCGTCCAGGTTATCTTTTCCCTTAAAGGAATAGCGGCACTCAAAGAACAGGGCCACGATCATCACCGGGATCAGCAGCTTCCAGGTAAACAGAAGCAGAAGCGCCAGCGCCCACACCGGCATGTGGAAGATTTCCTCGTCTCTTCTTGTGATGTAAAAAGAGTTGTCCTTACTTTTCTGAAGGAGTATTTTCGCAAAACGGCTGAGCTTCTTAAAAAAGCTTTCGCTTCCTGTCTCCTCCTGCTCCTGCACCTTATCCTTTACCGAAACATACTGCGTCTGCTCCTCATAATTGGTGGTGTACGTCTCCTGGGCCGGGGATTTCACCTTGCCCTGTTTTTCCAGATACACCATCGCGTCCAGAAGATCCCAGCCGGAGGCCTCCAGAGCTTCCTTCGCCTCTTCATAAGTTACATTCGCTCTTTCCCGTAATTTCTCAACCTTTTCTAACTGTTCCATACTTTTCACCTTTTCCCTTCAAAGATTTTTTATCTGGAATTTATGTTTTCCCTGTTTACAGTTCATACTTTACCAGAGGATTCTTAATCCATCTTTGAAGGAAGATTAAAACCAAAAAAATATTTTTTCCCGTATTTATGGGCTTTTCCGGTTTTGGTTGTGACTAGTATGTGACTAATCAGAATTTTATTATAATTTCCAAAACTTAATTAATCAACAAGAAGATGATACAATATGTCCCTCACGGCAAACGCATAAATGAATTATGAGCGTCTCATCCTTTGGACGATATTTTAGTTGAGAGCTGCATTCATGCGTTTGCCGTTTCATGCTCCGCAAAATAGATTGTATTCTTTTGATATCTGTGATACTGTGTAAGTATCACAGAAAGAAATATCAAGGAAGGAGTGATTCTCAGTGAAAAAGAAACTCACCAAGTTGTTGATCGGTGCTTTTGCTCTTGCCATGGCTGTAATGCAGCCTGCCGCTGCGTTACCTGACACATCGCCGCTGAATACTATTGTTACAGCGGACGCAGCAACGGCCACACCAGGCAAAGTCAAACTGAAGAGCATCAAGGCAGTCACCAACAACAAGATCCAGATCAGCTGGAACAAAACATCCGGCGCAACACACTATCGTATCTTCTACAAACAGTACGGCGCGAAGAGATGGACCGTACTGAAGACAACAAATGCGGATACTACATCCTACACTCATATCTCTTCCGCAAAGTATCCTATCAAATGCGGTCAGAGGTATACATACACTGTCCGCGCATATAACAGTACAACCAAGAAATGGGGAAGCTATGATACAAAAGGTCTAACTACCAGGACGGCGCCGACCACCGTTGCATTAAAGAATGCAAAAAGGAATTCTAATAATACGGTAACAGTATCCTGGAATAAAGCCTACGGCGGAAATTACTACAGGATATACCGTAAAACACCCGGTTCCGGCTGGAAACTTATTGCCACCGTAAGATCCAATGTCTTATCCTATACAGACCGGAACCCGGTAAAAGGCCAGAAGAACACTTATACAGTGCGTATGTATAACAGCGCTATGAAAGTTGCCGGCGGCTACAGGGTAGCAGGCATTTCTGTTACAATACCGAAAACAAATACTGCGGCAGTTGGGACACCGGAACTGACCAGTATCAAGTCTGCTGCTTATAACAAAATTACAGTCAACTGGAAAAAAGCCGCAAACGCTACAAACTACAGGATTTACTACAAGATCCCCGGCAGCTCCTGGAAACTGATCGCCACAGTTGGCTCTAACGTAACCTCTTATACCCATACTTCTTCTACACGATATCCAATCCGCTGTGGTCAGAAATATACTTATACAGTAAGGGCTTATAACAGTAATACTAAAAAACTTGGAGGTTATGATGCATCTGGGTTAACTACCTACACTATACCGTCTACTGTAGAATTGAAAGATGCAAAACTCAATTCTGACGGATCAGTAACTATATCGTGGTATGAGGCATATGGCGGTGACTGCTATTACGTATACCGTAAAAATGAAACCAATCCAAACTGGACTCCACTCGCCTGCTACAGTACAATCATAACCAGCTTTACTGATGAAAATCCGGTGGTAGGTGAGAAGAATTGGTATACAGTAAGAAAAGGAGACTTTAAAACAGGTATATATGGGAAACTAAATGAGCCAGGTATTTCTATAGCTGTTCCTCTGGCCAGCCCGGACACGTCGATGGCAGAGGAAATAATAAGACTGACAAATGATGAGAGGGTAAAAAGAGGTTTAGCTCCGCTGCAATACAGTCAAAAATTAAGCGACATTGCAATGAAGAAGGCGCTAAGCTTTAAAGATACCAATATTTTTGGAATAGACTTTAATTATGACATAATCTATCATGGAACATCTTCCGAAGCGATTGTGAACGAGGCGATGGGTCAGTCTTCATACCGTGACTCTATTCTGAATACGGATTATACATATACCGGCGCTGCAGTAAGCATAATCAAAGACGGATCCGTATACTGGATACAGTTATTTGCTAAAGATCTCCCTGATCAGGTGTTTACTATCACGCTTAATCCTAACGGCGGTGCATGTACTGAAAAATATATAATAGTGCCGTCTAATTACCATATTTATCAAAGTGAAATTTTTACACATCATTTCCGCCTTGATTATTATCTGAAAGGATGGGCATATAACGGAAGCATATTCTCATCCTTGCGAGTAGACCGGAATATGACTTTTGATGCAGTTTGGGTGCCAAGATAGTTGAAAGTCAGTCCCGGCTGAAAAATAGAATAAAAATTCGGCTCCTTTTCTTTTCGTTGTATTTTATTCATTCTTGTTTTTTGTCCCCCGCAGCTGACCGCTGCGGGGGATTTTTTTACAATGCAATCAGGTCTTTCCAGGTCGCCGGCCCGCAGATCCCATCCACTTCCAGATAACCATTTCTGGATTTCTGGTACTGTGTCAGCGCATAAATGGTATTTTCGCCAGCAGATCTGTCTAAGGTCAACGCCTTACCGTCCTTACCTTTAAATCCACGGGCAATTAGGATCTCCTGCAAAAGCAATACAGATAATCCAGTGCTGCCGAGCTGTACGATGTCTGGAGTGCAGGTATAACCGGACTTGCCGGATGGTACACTAGCATTGCCAGAACTCCCGGAAGATTCCGTTGCATATTTAGGTCTTGCATATCCACGGATATTTCCATGTCCCACAGCAATAGTTCTTCGGGCTACTGCTTCGCCTTTGTTGCCCTCGATTACAGTGATGGTGCTTCCGCTCACGCTTTCCACATATCCGATATGGTCACTGTAGCCATCATTCGGCTGTGTATTATCTCCCCAGTTGTATACAATAATATCTCCCGGCTTCGGGGTAATAGTACCGTCCTCGATCCAGATTCCTTTTTTCTTAAAAATGTTCACGTGCTCTTCAACGCCGCACTCTGTTCCGATCAGGTCTACTGCACCGGCCTTGATTGCGGCAGCCGATACGGTGGTATCGCACCACTCATCGTCATACTGGACGGCGTATCCCCTTGCTAATGGCTTGTGGCTGTTATACAGGTCTATGATCTGTTTATACTTTCTATTTGCTTCGCTGTATCCCAGCCAGCTTCGCATAATATTTAATATATCCTGCGCTGTTACTCCCATGTTGTCTTCCTCCTTATCTGCATAATCCTTATAGAACACATCCCTGTCAACATTGCCATTGATTCCAGGAATCTTCGCCTTGCTGGAATACTGCCAGCCTACGCCCACAGACGGACGAAGGCGCTCCTGGAGCCAACCGTCGTCATTCGCGGGATACCGGGCGATCCAGAAATCATATTTTTCCTTGGCATCTGCCGGAATTATGTTATTATACCAGTCCATATTGCAGTAGATTCCGAATTTGTAACCTGCTGCCGTCACAACCGACCAAAAAGTCTTGATCATCGTAGATAACATGCTCTCTGACATCTCCCGCTGCTCCGAATATTCCAGATCGAGCCACACAGGGAAGTCCAGTTTTCTGCCCGCCAGGGCATCTACCACCTTTTCAGCTTCTTTTTGGATTTCGGCCACAGATTCAGCATAACTGAGCTTGTAAACTCCGACAGGGATCCCATTATCTACGCAGCCCTTATAATTCCTTTCGAATTTGGAGTCTGTCTTATTGCCTATTTCTGTGATCCTCAGGATAGCAAACCCCATTCCATACTCATTTACAGTTTTCCAGTCAATTTCTCCCTGATAGGAAGAAACGTCAATACCTTTTATTTCCATATCAATTCCTCCCAAAGAAAAAAGAGCCTGTTTCCAGACTCTCTACTTTTTTGAGTTACATATTATTTACTTTTTCCATCAGCGCTTCCTGCAGAACCTGTGAGAAGTTCACTCCCGCTCTAGTCGCAGCTTCGTTCAACCATTCCGGAATGCTTAATGTCTTTTTCACTGCTTTTGAACAATGTTTTCTTCTGTACTCCATCATGTCAAACTCAATCACAACCAAGAAGCCATCTTCCACCTGCATTTTATCCGGTGTGGACATTTCCGGGATTTTCTCTCCATCCCGCTCCATCGTAGTCAAAGACAGCCCAAGGGCTTCCACCGCCATTTCATACGCCTGCTGCATATCGTCTCCCTGAGTCAGACATTCCGGTATATCTGGAAATTCTACCCAGAATCCCCCTTCTTCTGCGGGATGAAAAATAGCTGGATAAAACAATTTGTTCATATTGACACCTCCGTAATATTTGGTAGGCAGGGCTTTATTTCAGCCCCGCCTGTTTCAATATTGCCTGCTCCATTCCCTCTTTCAGGTCTTTGGAGTGATAAGGAATAACTACCGTTCTCCCCGTTTCTTCGCATCTTAGCTTCTTATGAGAGCCATTCTGCCCGATTTCTTCAAAGCCATTCTGCTTCAGAAACTTTATCATTTCTTTTGGAGTCATTGGCATCTTTTGTTTTCTCCTTTCCTTATCATGCTCATATTATATCACGTAATATTACGTATGTCAATGTTTGTTACGTATTTTTATGTATTATTTTCGTCCTTTTTCCCATCCTTATCTAAAAGGTTTCTCATCATTTCATATAGTCCTGTAGACGCCAGCCCAGAAATCATCCCTCCCAGGATCACTTCCGCATTGATCCCCGGCCAGTTGATCACTGCATTGATGATTGTCCCCAGGATCAGCATTGACAGCGGTATGTACTGGTTTCCAAGCCAGTCAAATATCTTTGCGTATTTCAGGGCAAATCCCACACAGAGGCAGATCCCCATAGTCACTAAATTGATATAATCCGTTAAAAAATTAAGGTCCATCATCCATCCTGCTCCTTTCCTATTTTCGGCTGTGCATTAATTCGCTGATTTTCTCAGCCTCATGCATAGGTATCACTTCAAGGCTGTTCATTGTCGGCTGTACGTCAGAATGCACATACCCATCCCCATCCAATTCCTCATAATCTTTAAAAATTTTCCAGAAAGCTTCTGCTTCCATCTGCGACCATGCCAGCAATGGATTTTTTTCTCTGCTGGCAAAATACCGATAAGACTGCAAGATACGGTCTCTTAACTTGTTCTGTTCCCTCTTCCGGTTCGCTGACTCGATTTCCTCCATCCGTCTGATATTTTTATCCTGGGCTGTTTTTAACGCGTCTATGTCCGCGGTCAGCTTCTTCTGGATATCAATACTCTGCTGTCTCCACCTAGGATACATTTTGATCTGTTCCAAACATTTTTTGATCTCTTCATCTTTTTCCTGCTCCCGGATGGCCTTTTCGGAGAAATATTTCTCTACTTTTTTGTAACATACTACTAAAAAGATCACCGCCGCAAGGAACAGTGCCACTTTTCCAAGAGTGATATTTCCGAATGCCTCTAAAAAATAATCCATTTTTTTCTTCGACCCCTCTAATTATCCCTCAGCGTATTCCTCGCCGGTGATGTCTTTGTACTCTTCTGTAGTGATCTTCCCGGCTGTCACAAATACGGAAACATCCTCTTTGCTGTAGATCCCTTTGTCAAAATATCTTTTTACAATTTTAAACATGTATATTTACCTCCTCATATTCAAATAGTCTGGGAAAGGGCTGTTACCTGGTTCAGCAGAATCTCTGCCAGAACTTCATCTGTTGCATTCTGATTACTCAGGATCTCGGCCTGGTTCAAAAGAATCTCTGCGTTAACAAGATCCTGCTCAGACACCTCTTCCTCTGGTTCTTCCTGTGGTTCCGATGGTTTAGGGGTAAATGTTATCCACTCTCCATTGACATATCTCTTATGTGTCAGGTCAAAATCATCTGCGATCGGAATCATATCCGTTCTGTCTACCTGCCCACTTAGATGACTGTCTCCTATTACTGCTCCTGTTTCAATGATAATCTGCGCATATCGCATCACACATCTCTCCTTTAATAAAATTCAATTACTTGCCAACTGACCTTATGTGGGGACGGCATAATAAGTTCCATACCTTCTTCTGGAGTAATATCATTATCTTTCATATATTGACCAGGATTACATAAATCAACTATATTGAGAGTTTTGTAATCAGAAAATCTAGTTGAATACTCTCCATTTCTGTAATTTGATATAATTTCAATGGTTGACCCAATAGTTAAAAGTGTAGGCGTTAATGATTTAACTATTGCGCAATTCAAAGAGCTATCACTGAAATAAGAATGAGCCCCGTCTATAATAACGTACGTTTTATTTATATCTACCGGATTCAAGTTTATTGTCGTGGGGATAATTTCTGTAAGATAGTCCAAGTTATATCTTCCATTACCAATACTATTGTTCAAGGTTATTGTTCCTTTTATACTAAACGCACTTGCAATCCCCCTCTGTACGCTTTTCACTACTCCCCTGCCTTTGATGATCTCTTCTATTTTTTTCTCTGATGCCCCTCCGGCACCTGATACGATTACTGGCATCTAGTCCCTCCTCATAATCAATGTCACCGGAATATCTGTCTCCGGTGCCGTCCCAAAAGCCTGCAGGGTGATCTTCCCTGCACCAGTACTGCCGGATACGATCCCTGCCTCTTTCCAGGCTTCTTTCTGGACAGTGCTGGCAGTGTCCGCCACTAGAATTTCTACAATCGTGTCCACTGTCACATCCGGTGCAGAAATTGTATTGCTTAGAATGTCTGTCCCGCTCCATCCGGATGCTGGCAGTGTGGTAGGTATCACCTTGCTTTTCCCGGCAAAGTTATTTTTCATTAGTGTTACAAAAGCTATCAGTCCCGTATAAGATAAGAACTTATTTTGGGCTGCCGCTGCAGCCCTTACGGGCTTGGCGGCAAATAACTGCAGCAACATTTTTTTCATTTTCCCCATCACTTACCCCTCCTTAACTAAACAGGGCTGTAATCTCCTCTTCTGAAATTGCTTCAACTTCTGGGATTGTGATATCTTTCCAGGTTCCATCTCCAGAAAGAAATTTCCCCTGTCCTCCCTGCGCCGGAGCGGGAACCAAGCCGGCGCCGCCTGCTGCGGATGCGCTGGCACCTTTAAAAGCACTGTATGTCGTGTCTGTAAACTTGGCGTTTGCCGGTACATTTGACTCAACAGTGTGGCTATTTACTGTTTCAGCATTACCTCCATTTGCCGGAAGGCTTGTTGGTTTATTCTTGATGTAGGCATCGCTCCCAGTGTTTGACTCGCTCCAGTCACTCTGTACGTTAGCTTCTGCATTTGCCGGCGCATGTGCTGCCTGGCTATGGTCGTAAGCGGCTTTTCCTTTATCGCCTGGGTACGCTGTAGAAGATGTTTCCCCAAGGGCCAGGGACGCGGAAATCTCCACGTATCCGCTGCCGGACCATCGGTAAGTCTTATTGGTTGTTTCGTCCACATAGATCTTTCCATCTTCTCCTGTGCCCGGGAATTCAGACTGCGATTCAAATTCCAAAACATCATCCACATAGGACGGCAGCTGTGCCGTCGGGACTCTCCCATTCCCATCCAAAGAAGCGACTCCGTTCGGGGCGCCTTTTTCTGATTTTGAGATAAACTGTCCTGTTGCCCATGTTTTAATCTTCGCTATCACACTGGTCAATCCTGTTAGATCTAAAAAAGCCATATATTTCTCTCCTTTTATTTTAATCAAACAACGCAGCGATCTCTTCTTCTGTGATCGCCGTTGCTATCTGTCCACTGCTGACCACCTCATCGACAGCCTTTTTATATTCGTCTGTAAAATCATTTGATGAAAGACCTTTTCCATCTTCCTGCCGGACATAACGCTTATCTGTTTCCTGCTGATAAATTTTCAACCCTGAATCTGTTAGAACGTTCATAAACTCCTCCTTTGACAGAACTGCAATACAAATATGTCGGTGCCCGGATCTGTCCCATAACTTCATCCCTCCGTGATCCGCTTGATCTCCTCTTCACTTACCGGAATACACCCGCAGGCTGACGGAACATCCTTTCCTGGCGTATAATCGCCGGAAACAATCTCCGATATCTGCTGTGCCGTAATCGGCGTGCAGTCACAGGCTATTGTACTGCCTCCGGTACTATCTCCCAGATCGCCCCTCTTTAAAACATAAATGGGGATGTCCACTCCCGGCTTATCCCCAAATGCCTCCAGAAGGATAGCCTTTGGGATATTGTTCCCGGCAATCACCCCCGCATCAGCCCATGCTTCTTTCTGATCCTGTGAAGCTTCATACTGTACGAAGACTTCAATTAATTCCTGATCAGATCCGGTAATCCCATCTAAAGATATCCGTGCGGTAAACGGCGCCGTTTCCCCAGTCCAGGCAGAAGCAAAGATCGTGACAGGCAATAACACAGACTTTCCAGCCTTAGTGTCTATTTCCTTTTCCAACTCTGCTACCTTACCTGCAAGGTTTGCCGCAACATCTCCCTCTAACTGCCCTTTGACAGAATCAAACCAGGAATCAAATTCATTCTTCGCATTCATGCACCATGATTCCAATTGGTTTTTCACATTGTCATACCAGGCAGTAAATTCTGTTTCTTTACCGGAATAAAAAGCATTCAATGCCTGTTCAAATTTTAGGCACATTGCATTTGTATCGCCTTTAAATTCCTCAAAATATGTCTGTATCTGCTGATAATAAACAGATGTATCAAGATGATCGATCGGACAGGTTACAATTCCGCATACTTCGCTATCCATCCTGGTATCTGTAATACTGGACTGGGTGAGTTCCAGCGATGTAGAATCTACAAGAATTTTTGCAAGACAAAGTTCAAAATAATCCCCATATTCTTCACGCACCAGTTCAGGCGGTTCTGGCTCATTTGCTGCTGTTCCTTCCTTCACGAAGATCTCAATGAGTCTGTTAACCCGATTCAGCCGCAGAATCACAAGATCAATTCTTTTCCCGGTCGGTGTATTTTTGATTACAAATACAGCGGGTTCCTCATCTTTCACATAGTGCCCTAAGATAAAACCAAAACCGGGTTTCACAGAGATATTCATTCCTCCCGTACTGACTACTTGAAAACAGTCTGCCGGTTCCCCAAGTACCCCGTTGCTTACCAGGCGCTTCCAAAACTCTGCAAAAAATTCTGAAGATTTCGCTCTGTCAAAGACTGGGAGGCCTTCTTCATCATATCCTGTCAACTCTGAATCGAAGAAACCATACTCTATCATTTCACCACTCTCCTTATCACCTTTTCGATTTTCTCTATTTGTCCGTTTCCAAATGTGATCTGCAGATCATTCTTTCCATTTTCGTAGGTTTCTACGATTTCTGTGATCCTGGCATCCATGGATATTCCCAGTCTCTGATTCAGGTAAGGACATATGTCTCCCAGGTCAAAATCTTTTTTATATACAAGATTACTTGTACTAAAAGCCCCGACAGTCATAGATTCCAATTCCTGACACTCCGCCAGCCTCTCAACGCCCCTTTGACGCATCTGTTCCCTGATAGCACTTTCTGGTATCTCATTTCCATCATCGTCTTGGAAACTGATATCTCTGGCATCTACATAAACTTCTCTCCGTTCTTTCCCATTTGTCTGATCCACTTCTATAACGATTCTGTTTTTCCCTTCCTGCTGCCAGGCAACATAAGCAAAGTTTTTGTATTCGCTGTCGTCCCGATCATAGGATTCTTCCTGGACATTATTAAAACTATCCGAAAAAATCGCCCATCCATTTTCATTTTGTGTTTCTCTGCGGTCTTTTCCTTTCCATACGCGAAAGTTCAGGTCATTTGTCAGAAAATCGTATCGAATGGAATGCGTAATATCATAAGCCGCCCCTAGGCTGTACAGGATATCACTGATATTCTCACCTGTAACTTGGCTGTCAACCGTCTCTATAAATCCGGCCTTTTCTCCTAGGCAAAGATGCGGGATGACTCTGTTGCTGTCAGCCGGATTTATGCAGTACTTATCCACCAGTCCGAACATAGCATCCTCGATATTTCCACTGATTTGATGTGTTTTTTCAACAACACGGTTATAAAGGAGACGTTCTGCAAAGTATCCCTTCGCATATATTAGATATTCTCCCGTATCCGACCTTTCATAATGAGGATTATTAATGATTCCCAATTCATCTGAATCATTTTTGTACAAATACTTTCCTTGATTCAAAAAAGGAAAAAAATCAGGACTCACGTGCAATTCATAAGTCCCGACTTCATAATATTTCCGGTTCCAAATCAGAGTTTGATAAGTAGGTATTGTTCCTAAAATCTCAAAGTCTTTAGTCAAAATATAGATCATATTTATACCCCCAGATACAGTGGAGTATAAAATAAATCTACATCCAAAGCTGTGTAATTTTCATCTGCGTCATATTCCAGGTAATCTCCTCCCGGTTTGATCTCGAAGGTCTGAGATTGTCGGTCGATCCGGTTATATATATTTTCTCCATTCATTTTTATTGTCTGGTTTCGGTTCGTAGTATCAATTTCAATCCTGTCACCTTTCTGCATTTCCGTAATAATACGGACAAACTGACCGGTGGAGCGAAGAGTAATCTTAGGATTCACAACATTTCCTCTTGCCCGGAATACAATCCTAATCCCTGTTGATACATCCCCATCGTTTTTCAAATATACCCACTTCCGCAGTGTTCGGTATCCCATTACTTGTCCGGCATATCCTCTCCTTGGATGATCTTTCACCGCCGTCTTTGCTCTCAGAGGCATCCACGGAAAAGTAAATAACGGTGTAATTTCTGCCATATTTCTTCCGAAATCGTCTACATCCATCCACATAGGGAGCAGGCAAATAATATCAAGAATAAATTCATGATTGCTATAGAGGTGCCCGTCCCCAAAGGTCAAACCTTCTACTTCATACTCAATTTTTCTCTGTATCCCATTGCGATCTATATAAAGCATTCCTGTATATTTCGGATTAAAGAATCGTCTCATCTGGCTTCTGACCAATTCGCTGTCTCCTGCTGAACGAACACTTCCCTCAATATGAATAGGCCGTGGCAATACCCTTTTCCCGTTCAGATAAGCGCCGTCTCCTACTGCGTAATTGGTATACAGTACCTCGTATTCGCTGGCTTCTATCCCATTGATCACCTCAATATCTGCCGGGTAATACACCTGGTCTTTTTTCCCAAGATAGAATTCCTGATTGTTACATACAAATTTCAAACAAAGATGCACTATCGTACACCTCCTAACAATTTTCGTGCTGCTTCCCTGTTCGCCCTTGCCACTTCAGACGGTGAGGCAACAGGAACATTGTAGTTATTTACCATATGGATGCTTTTATCTACCGTTCCAGTTCTTTCCTCAGCTCCCTGCTGGATTTTAGAGTCCTGCATAAGCCTGTCCGTAACCCTGTCAACAGTAATATGCATTGCTCTACGAATTCCTTGCGTAACATCTGACAGATCCACGCTTCTTCGAATCTTATCCGCAAGACTTCCGGACGCTTTCTCAATTCCTCTGGTATTATCAATGATTCCCTTCTCAATGCCTTTATCAAACATCCGGCCAATTTCTATACCAACACGAGAAGGAGAATGAATCTGTAGGTTTGCCCTTGCTGCCGCTGCTGCACTGGCTGCCGCATTGGCCGCCGCCGCTGCCGCCGCTCCCGCATTTGCCGAAATACCTGCTGCGATACCACTACAGAGCTGTGCGCCTATGCTGTAGCCTGCACTATACAACCCTGCACTGTTCAGACCATTCTTGGCTGCTGCGCCTAAGGATGAACCAGCGGATGTTGCCGCCCCTCTCCGGGAATTTATTCCGGATGCCAGGCCTGTACCGAACCGGGTACCTTCGTTCCTGCCTTTCGCGGGAAGATCTACGCTCTTCAAAGCATTGTACGTCTGTATTGCTAAATTCTTAGAAGCATTTGCTGCGCCTGGAGTACCATCCTTAATCGCTGCTGTAAAATTCTTGACCATATTCGTAGCCTCGGTCTTGAATTTCTGTGGAAGCTGGGCGCTTTTCAAAGCATTTTGACTATTCGTACACAGGTTTTTTACTGCATTTACTACTCCGGGAGTGCCAGTTGTAATGGCACTCTTCATCTGGGTAGTTGCCTTTGTGCCTTCCTCTTTTGCCGTACTCCATATACGGGCACTGGTAAGGGCGTTTTTCGATACCCGGCAGAGATTATCTACAGCAGACTTCACACCCGGCGTTCCTGTCGTGATCGCATTTTGCATCTGCATTGTCGCCCGGGTACCTTCTTCTTTTGCTGTACTCCAGATCTGAGCACTGGTTAAAGCATTCTTTACATTGCTGCATAAATTTTCAATCGCTGATGTAACTCCAGGCGTTCCAGAAGAAATTGCATTCTGCATTTCCACAGTAATTCTGATGCCTTCTTCACTGGCTGTCTGAGAGAGGTTGGCTCCAACGAGAGCGTTTCTTGCGCTTTCGATCAGCGCATTGACCGCTTGTGTAACCAATCCCTGATTCGCAGTAATTCCCTGTGATAATCCCGAAACAATCTGTTGTCCAAGCTGCTGCATCAACGTACTTGCATCCGACTGTGTCATTCCGTTAAGGATCGCATTGACCAGATCACGGCCGGCTGCCTCTACAACCGCCTGCTGTGATTCAGCCGCATTCGCCAAATATTGACCAGCTTCCGTTCCTTTTTCTCCTGCAGGTGTGGCTGTATCTACGCCACTAATACCATCTACGTGGGCCTGTGCGGTTCCGGTTCCGGATGCCTGTGACGCTGCCTCCGCTGCTCCCGAATTTTCCGTCCAGGCAGCGGCTTCCTCATTCAGCTTATTCGCTACCGGCGTTTTAACATCCGAGGACTCAATTCCCTGGGCATGGGCTTCCATGGTCTCCTTGCTGCTATTTCCCGCAGCTTCTTTTGCCGGAGATGTATTGAACAATGCAGCCAGTTCTTCCTGATACTGGGCAATCTTGGCTTTATTGTTAGTGGTGCCTTTTTCCAGTTCGATCTGCGACATCAGCCACATTGCCTGCGTACCTTGCACCATAGTATCAGAAATCCCAGAATTACCGGCCTCTGCTGCCGCCCGCATTTCCTCGTACTTCTGCCGCCAGGTTTCCACCTGCTTAGAAAGCTCTGCCTCATTGGAGCCAGTAGAACGGATAAGGCCATTGGTCAGGGCTGTGATTGCTGCTTCCGCATTTGCGCTTCCAGACTGTACGGCACCCATGGCCTCTTCAAAATTGGAAATCGTAGTCGTATACTCACCAGCCGCAATCTTGGCATTATTGTACGCTTCTTCTGCTTTCTCAACTTCCTGACGGGCTTCTTCCTGGGCATTTCCTAGTTTTATAATTTCAGGGGATCCAGCCGCCACGTCAGCAGTCATAGAGTTCTGGGCTTCTGTAAGGTTATTTGTAGCTGTCTCCAGGTTTTGTTCTGCGGTTTGCAGATCATTATAGGTTCTTACGAGTTCGCTGTTTGCGTCTGCCTGTTTCTTTACAGCCTCCGTATAGGATTCCTGATAAGCATTCAGGATTGCTTCCTGGCGTTTCTTCTCAATTACCTGGCTGATAGAAGATTGCAGTTCACTATACTTATCAATTACTCCATCCGTAATACTGATTTCTTGGCCAAGGGCATTAGACAAAGTAGATGTGATAAAGGAGGCTCTTTCTTCATAACCTTCGTTTATCTTTCCGTTCTGGTCTACAATCCCCTGCAGTTCATTCCACAGGTCTTCGTAATAGCCGTATTCCGACTGGATATCTTCTACTGCCTGCGCCCTGGCATCCTGCATATTCCTGATGGCATCTGCCTGCTCCGCCAGTTTCTGATTAGCAATATCCGTTTTCTTGCTTGCCTTCTCTTGAGAAGCAACAAATGCCACCAGGCCGCTGGTTGCTGCCGCAAGTACGCCTACGAGCAGCGCGATAGGATTTCCGGAAATCACAGCATTAAATGCTGCCTGCGCTGTAGTGGCCAGTTTTGTGACTGCCTCAATCGCCGTAACTGCTGTTTTGTAGGCTACATACCCTGTAACAGCCGCGGTGAGCAGAGGAACAAGCTCTTCAAAATGATCTCCCACAAGGTCGAGGGCACTCGTAAGCAACGGTAAAGCCACATCTGCCAGCTCACCAATAGTCCACATAAGATTCTGGAAGATCGTGGCAACCGAATCTACAGCTTCTCCAAGGCCTCCGGATGTAAAAGATTCTTTGATTGCATCAATAGCCTGTCTTACCGGTTCCCTTATCTGTACAGGAAGGAACTGTATCAGGCCATCTACAAGTGCCTGGGCAATATCGCCTGCCGCTGAGAATAACTGCTCTTTATTCTCGGCAATCCCGGAAACAAAGCTTTGAATAAAAGAAACAGCAACCCGAACCATTTTAGGCGCGCCTTTCGCCGCCTCAGTTGCCAGGTTCGCAAATTCTTTTCCTGCCTGTTCAACCGCCGCATCAATACCGCCATTCTCAAAGGCTTTGGTAATGTTATTAACACTTTGCGTTACGCTTTTGACGGTATCTTTTAATGTTCCAGCAATACTGGTATAGAAGGTAATTCCCAGTGTTTCTGCAGATCCGCCGAGTTCCTCTAAAGCACCTGCAAGATTGTCGCGCATGATTTCTGCAGCTTTTTCTGCTGCACCGTCACACGATTCATAGGACTTTGTCAGATCTTCCAGCGCATCCTCTCCCTCGTTCATAAGGGCCAGCATACCAGAAAGCGCTTCCTGGCCATACAGTGTTACCAGATAGTTATTTCTCTGCTCATCGGTCATTCCTTCCGTGGCGTCTTTCAGCATCCCTACCTGTTCGGAAAGAGATTTCATCTTGCCTTCCGAATCATAAAAGGAAATTCCCAGTTCATCCATGGCCTGCTGCATATCGGCAGTTGGTTTAGACAATCTGGATAGAGCGCCCCGGAGAGTTGTTCCTGCCTGGCTGCCCTGAATTCCGGCATTTGCCATTATGCCAATTGCAGCGGCCGTCTCTTCAAAACTGATCCCGGCGGCCTGTGCCAGAGGAGCTATGAATTTCATAGCTTCCCCAGTTTCAGATACAGACGAGTTTGTCCGGTTGGCGTTTTCCGCCAGTACATCTGCTACATGGGCCGCTTCTGATGCTTCCAGGCCAAATCCCCGTAGAGTAGATGCCGCAATATCTGAACTGGTTGCCAGATCTTCTCCGGAGGCTGCTGCCAATGAAAGCATGCCAGGCATGGCATCCATGATCTCATTAGTTGTAAATCCTGCTGCCGCCAGATTCTCCATACCTTCTGCTGCCTCAGTAGCAGAAAAAGACGTATCAGAGCCTAATTGAATAGCCAGCTCTCTCAGATTATTAAATTCATCTCCTGTTGCCCCGGAAATCGCCTGCACTCTGGACATCTGTGCTTCAAAATCGCTGCCGACCTTTATCGCCGCCACAGCAACTCCACCAAGAGCAGTGGCTGTACCTGTTATTGCGGTAGCTGCTGCCTTCATGCCTTTGGAAGCAATGTTTCCAACTTTCTCAAATTTCCCACTTAAACCGGATATGCCCTTTTCTATTCCGGAAGAATCCAGGTCTGTTTCAATAATAATTTTTCCATCTGCCAATATACCCACCTACCTTGTCACTCGCAAAGTAGGCACGCTCCTCTACTCAGCGGTGAGGACTATTGGCTCTTGCCTTTGCCGGATGTTCAATCTTATTTACTTTTCCACACCGCGGGCATTTAATCTCTCCCTTACAGAGAGAAACGTAAAGAAGGGTCTGTCCGCAGTGGGTACATTTAATCTTTTTCACCGTAGCCCTCCAGTAAATTGCTGATATCTTCTCCACGCATCAGCGCGTCTTCAATTGCCCTGGCTTTTTCATCCATTTCCAGGTTCTCTGACAACGCATAATATCTCTGCATGGCCTCATAATATTTTCTTTCTTCCTTTGACAGGTTTTTGTTCTTTGTGTCAATCGTCCGAAATTCTATGATCTTTGCCAGATGGGTATCCGGAGAAAGGCATCCCAGAAGGATATTAAACTTCCACCAGTGCATATCCTCAGAAAGGTCGATTCCATATTGCTGATAAAACGCAGCATATATCTCCTGGGCATCTGTGTCCAGATCCATTCCTTTCTTACCGTTCAGACCTGCTGCCTTCTTCGGGAACACTTTCTTTTTGCCGTTCTCTTTACCACATTCCAGAAACTCTAATAACTTCTGGATTGCTTCCGGGATGTTTTCCGGCACAATAGGATAAAAAAGAAGAAGCATCTCCTCTACTTCTTCGGAGGACAGCCGCTTCTTTTCTTCTCCCACAATATTGTTTATCTTCAAGACGGTACGAAAGCCAGAACGGATTGCATATTCCTTTCCATCTATCCAGACTGACTCCGGAAACAATTCAAGCAGAGGATTCATTTCCGAATTTTGCGCCGGCGCATACGGCGAAGTACGGCATTGTACCGATTCTGCTGGGACATCTGTTCACCGATCAGTTTTTCATATGCATCCATGCAGATCAGCAGGTCATCTTTTTCTGTACACACTTTAGCGCCCGTCCCTTCACCAAACACATTATCAAACAGGCTCTTAATACGGCCACATAAAAATTTGATCCCCTCTGCCTCATCCTCAAACTTACTCTGTTCTTCTGAGATGTTTTTCATCTTTTCCAGCTCTTTAAAGTATCGCTTCTTCATCTGCTCAGCTTCTGCATCATAGAGATTGAACTCTAATTCCACACCATTAATTACCATTCTGCATGAACTCCTTTCCCTGTCCGATCTCTGCCTTTCCAATTACGCCCCTGCCAACCAAGGCATTATTCGCGGGGGCTATCATTCCCCCGACGTAAAAGTCTTGGCTTCTGTGTCAAACTGACCCCATTCCCAGTCAGATACCGCAAGAAGGTTTCCGGAACCTTGGATCTCGCCGTCATTATCTGCAAATTCCGCTATCTCAATGGCAACCTTTCTTCTCTTTGCTTTGTACTTCTTTGCCTGCCCATCAATAGGTTTTTCCAGGTATACAACGCAATAATAGGTTTCCGCTTCTGCACCAGTCTTCTCATTTTCTCCAATAGAAGCAATATATTCAATCGCCTTTTCCGAGCGAATCAAGTCAAACTCCAGCGGTGCCGTCCACTCATAGGATCCAATGGTCTGCGTTGCACTCTTCTGGTTTACATATCGTTTGCTGGTAGTCTGTGCAGAAGGAGAATCATCCAACTGCGTTACGCCAAATCCCAGAAGTTCATACTGGGCCTGCTCGGCGCCGCCAGTCACATCCAGATATCCGGGATGCTGCCATCTTCCCACAATACCGGACTGTAGTGTTTCAAATAACCGTAAATTCATCTGTTTTACCTCCGTTTATAATAAATAAACTGACATTGGATCCTGTACTGACACTTGTGTTCCTGTGCGTCATACAGGTATCCTTCCGTCGTTGCCCTGATAGATTTGCTTATCAGATTTCCTTTCAGATCTGGCAATCTGCCCTCTTTTGTGCAAAAATCCAGCCAGTCTGAAAAGTTTTCATAAAACTCTGTAGTATCAATATTTTCCGGAGCCCCGTAAAATTCCCTGGAACAAAGAGAAAATACATACTGCCGCTCTGTGTCTCCGTTTGCATACCTCTTTAGAATCGGATTTGCAGGCGTACTTTCTATCATGTAAGTGGTGGGGTCTTCTCCCAGAGTATCTATCTCCATCACAGGAAACATCTTCTGGAAAGATTTCAGATATGGACACTGTCCCAGAAACTCTATTACTTTACCTGCAACACTCATCCGCTTTTCCCCCCGCAAAAAGAAGCTACCGACTGTACAATCTCACGGCCCCGGTCCGCCCACATCCGTTTATCCCACTGTGCTCCCCGAAGTCCGTCTCCCTTATGCTCGTAATACTGTCTCCTGGCATATGGAGTATTGTATGTGATTGAAGTTGCCGATTCTGTTGCGGAATCTTTCAAATTTCCCGTTAAAAATGGTACATATGGATCAGACAATCTTCTGACCTCATGCGTAAAAAACTGCTGTCCCTTCCCATTCCGGTTCAAACTACGTTTCAGCAAGATTTTATCGGCTGGATCTATCTGCAATTTTACTTTTGTTGCCATCAAGAACCACCTCCAATCCGGATATGCCTGGAAGTACCAAAAAAATTCTCGGAATGACTGAGTACCATCCCTACTATTCCCTGGAACTGCTTCCGTATCTCTTCAATCCCCTTTACCGCTCCAGCCTCCCAGCGCCCTACAAGAAAGAAATCCCCATTCTGTATCGTCCAGCTATTTTGGGGCGATGATAAATCCTTAAAATCGTTAGCCGGAATCCAGTCTGCACATTGCTCATAAGGGATCCTTATCTGATAGACATCTGCGCTATTCAAACCAGCTTCTCCCGCAGAGCTTTTCTGGTCCGTATGAAACCATGCTCTTTCTATTACATGGGGCATATATACAAAACTTCTGGAATCTTTATCAGGAGATTTATTAAAGATTGTAATGACAGCATTTGTCAGCACGCCGATCCACCCCCGCATATAAAAGTCCCGTATGTCCTAAATATCTCCGTATCACCTGGTATATCTTTGTCTGAAGAGAATTAATAGCGATCTTTCCCGCTTCTGCCTCTGTAGCATAAGTCACGCTGTATCCATCCGTATTTTCAGATTGGATTTCTCTGCCTCCAGTTTCCATCTTGTTCTGAATATCCTGGTAGAGCATTTCTGCAACCTCACATATACACAGCTGAACAAGTTCTTTATTTCTTTCATCAGGTATTCGGTGCAGTTTCTGATCCAGGTAAATATTAGCCTTTAAAACAGGCTGCTTAAATGCTTTTTCATCCGGTATCAGTGTTCCTGCATATGTCTCCCGATAAAATTCATAATCTACCTGGATCATCCTATCACCACCATTTATGCATTTGCCATAATTCCTGCGTTTTTCAAAGAACTCAGAAGAGCATTAAACTCTTCTTTTGTAATACTCTCACCAGTAGCATCTGCTACAAATGCCGCCTGTTTTACACCTCCTAGTGTTTCCGCGCTCGCTTCAGGAAGTGTATAACTGTCACCTTTAGGCCCCTGTGGTCCAGTTTCTCCCGGGTCTCCCTTGTCACCCTTTGGTCCTGTTGCGCCAGTGTCACCCTTTGGCCCCTGTGGCCCAGTTTCTCCCTGATCTCCCTTTGGTCCTTGCGGACCAGTTTCTCCTTGTGGGCCTGCAGGACCTACCTGTTCATTTTTGACCCCTTGTTCCAGGGCATTCATTCTTTCAGCAGAAATCACTTCTCCATCTTTCCATGTATGTGCTTCATATGCCATATTCCTACCTCCTGTTCTTTCTTCCTATTTTCGCCTTTCCAATTTTCCCGCTGCCGATCAAGGCCAAATCCTCAGCGGGAATTATTCCCCCGCTCTCATGATTGCAAAGGGGCATCTTGTTTCTTTATCCGGTTGTACGGAATTAATCGGATTAGGAATCTCCCATCCCAGACGCATAACAGCACGAAGCGCCACCATATCCTGCTGCATTAGGTTATATGCGATAGAACCGTCTGTATTCTGCACAATCCCTTCTGTAAACAACTTGAAGGTGATATCCTGACGGATAGAATACACAAGCTGCGAAAAATCTCCAGAAATCATAAGCGCTTTCGATTTGTCAAAAGCTCCGTTGTTCGGGAAATTCATGGGAGAACCATCCAGCGAATAGGTTGTTCCGCCCTGCATATCTGATTTAAAAATTGGGTTGCCGGTAGTATCTTTTAACCCCCTCAGTTTTGCCCTCATGGAAATATCCGCCATATGACCGGTCACAAAGAATCCAGATTCTTCTACTTTGGCGATTACACCGCCTTCACCCATGATCTTGTCATACAGGTTGTCAGATGCTCCCAATGTAATAACACTTCCTGCGTCTGTTGAAGTAGTCACGATTCCATCTCTCCAGGAATCCGGTTTGTTTACATCAAACAGGATTGCACCATCAATTACCTTTCCAAAAGCCTCTGTCACTCTTGGACGTACTTCGCCCCAGATATCATAGTCAGAATCATCAAGAACTGCTTCCGGAATAGGTACGATTACTGCAATTTCCTCTGCTGTGATAATCTTTTTATCCCATGCCATCTTCGTTGTCTTCTTCTGACCGGTATCACCGTTCACAAAATAAGCGATAGGCAGCATATCCAGTACCGGCATACGGTATGTTTTACTGGACATGTTTGGAAGTTTACGTCCTTGGGAAAGCACTGCAGACTGAGTTATTACCCCCTGAATAATCTCCCTGGCTTTTTCTTCTGGTATCAGGGTGTCCGCCCCGGTCCTGTCTATAATATTTGCGTCTGACTCAAAGAGCCGTAAATTCATTCTGTTCCTGCTCATTCCTACCTCCCTGCGGCCCTGCGAATTGCCGCATTAATAAAATCATTTGGATTTCCTGTTCCTTCCGCGCCTCCGGATTGCGTCCCCGTACTCATCACCCGGTATGACTGGCCAGTAAAACGCGGATTGTCTTTCAGAAATTTCTCTGCTGCTTTTGTGAAATCTGTTTTCTCATCTACCATTTTAGAAACCTTGAACATCACATAATCCAGATCTTCAGTTTTTACGCCTTTGCCCGTAAGGATTTTCTCGTTTTCCATCTGAGCAATTCTTTCCAAGGCATTGTCACGCTCCTTCTGGAGCTTTGCAGTATCTGGCTGGCTTTCTTTTTGTCTCTGTCGGTAATCATTTAGCGCCTGCTGCACCTGCTCCTGAGTCATTCCCTGCTGCTGAAAGTAAGACTTCAGCGCTGCCTGCTCTGCCCTATGTGCTCTGGCATTGGCGATTTCTTCTGCCTGTTCAAAACTAAATGTTGTCTGGTTTCCTGTTCCTCCGGCATTATTCTGGCCGCCGTTGCCAGTTCCGGCATTTCCACCCTGTCCTGCAGAGCCAGCTCCCGTACCGTCCTCAAAGAGCTGTAGATTCATTTTTGCTTTCATAGCATTCCTCCAATGAGTGTTTTCCGATGCTTTTTCCGCCATCACGTTTCGGGCGCAAAAATAAGACGCTTTACCCCGCGCCTCAGAGGGAGATAATTGGATTAGTTTCTTTCTATCCGCACACTGTCCGGATACTGTGAAGAAATATCATCAAAAGCAATGATCATAGCCTGAAATAGATCACTACTGCAATGAGCTTCTTTAATATCTCTGATTTCCAGATGTCCTTCTTCTACTTTCACATTTCCCCAGTCCCTTTCCTGTACAAACCCGGAAACCATCTGACTAATCGCGGATACTGCATGGCATACGACTGGATCCTTTGCGTGTCCATCAATCCGAATACCGTCTTTAAAATAAGTTATAACTGTCACTTTATCACTCCTTGCGCTTAAAGTCTTCTAGGGGCAACTCTCCCCAACCCGTCCATATATACCCGTTCCATTTGTTCTTTGAGCTTCATCGCTCTGGAAAATCTCTGATATTGATGAAGAGTATTCAGGTATCTGATTTTCGCCGCCAGTACATCATCTTTACTAGCTCCTCCATTCTGAAGATGCTTTGCATAAGCTCTCTGGCTTCGCATTTTTGTTTCCATCTGCCGCTGCGCCTGCGAAGCTTCATAAGGAGTATATTGCTTCCCACGGTAAATCTTTGTCTGCTTTTCTTTCTCTTCCAATTCCCTGAGTTGTTCTGGTGTATAAGTTCTGACGGAATATCCTTTTACAAAAGCCATGTAACTGTGCCTGCAGTTAGCTCCGCAAAGTCCCGCTACCTCTCCGAGCCCACACACAGAAACCAGTTCCTGCCTAGTATATACATTTCCTCCCCACCAGTGAGAAGGGCGGTGTCCAGCGTGCCATGTCACTTCATAAGTATCTGTTCCCAAGTCTTTTGCAACCAGTTCATTGATCTGGGCACTTAACTGTGAAATTCCTGTCATAAGAGCCCTCCTTACAGCTACGGGGACCCGGTTCTTCCAGCCGCTTGCATAATCAATCGTCTGAAGGCCTGAGGCAGTCATTTCTTTCACTACACGGCGCAGCACCGTATTATAATCGAAGGCCCCAGTCACGACATCCATGCAGGCCCGGTCAAGATATGTTTGATAGTAGTAGGAAAGAGGTGTAAATGCTTTTTTCCCACCTCCCATGTCTATTGTCATTCCCATAGATCTGGTAATGTTTGTGAGTTCATCCTGCGTCTGGCGGATGATGGCCTGTGACCACTGCTGGATCTGCTGGTTGTCTTCAAGAGGAACAAAATTCCCATTAATCTGGTCATAGGCGTCCTGGTATCGAACATATTCCCAATTGGCCACCTTATCATACAACTCCCATATTTCCGGGTTTGAGGCTTCCAGCAACCGCTTAATCTCCTGTTCTACAAACTCTGTACTGTTACCCAGTATCAATAACTTGTTGATCTGATAATCCGCAGTGCTGGTGATCTCCCCTGTTTTCTTGATTCTTCGAATGATATCTGAAAATATTCTGTCCTGCAGTTCATAGAACATTTTTTCAAGGCGTAAGGGGAGGCTACCCTTTTGTTCAGGCGTCATAGGATCATTCCTCCTTCGGATCCGGTTCCGGTATTTCCTGTATAATCTTTGTTGCGGCCTCTGCCTCTGTTTCTCCATACCACTTTGCACGGTATTCTACGAGCTGCATCGCACCCATACTCACATCCTGTCTGTCCGACTGGCGCTCTGCCTGTTTGTCTTCAATAATAGAGTCATCAAAATCAACCACAATCTCTGAATCCGGATCTGTCCCCTCCCCAAGCACCTTTCCCAGCCTTGCAATAATACGGATTAGTTCTTTCAAAACAGACTGAAGAATAATCTCATGCTTATTCATGGTTCGGTACATATCAGAATTCTCCGAAATCACCTGTGTTGCCGTTTGCAGTCTGCCATTTTCAAATTTATAATGGTTCTGCCCGAACCCGCATTTCATAGAAAGCATGTTCAGAAGGTTATTGATTCCCCTTTCATGCTGTTCTGCCCGGATATCCATATTTACTTCTGTAATCGGCTTCCCGCCATCCTTTAAAGAATCCTCCGGGAGCTGATAAAATACTACATCGTTAGGATCGAACACCATGTTTCCCAGGACATCCTGAGCAAGCATTTCCGGGGCTACAAAAATCCTCTTCTTTCCCAGCACATATTCATTTACGTAAGAGTCATAGATGATATCCAGCCCTTGAAGAACATCTATGGCATTAGCAAAGATTGCCACTCCCATAGGATTGTTTTTGCAGTAGTTATTGGTAATATTCAGACGGTCAATTACAAACTGTCTCTCAAGGTTTCCAGTTTCTGTTCTTGAGGAAAGCCCTGCAAAATCGTTCAGATCTCCCCAGTTCTCTGGTGAGATTTCTATTCCGGATCCGCTTGTGCATTCCACCACATGGTTTTCGATCACATACTGCATCCCCACAATTTTATGGATCTGAATGTGAGCGTAATCTTTCGTGCCGATCGTCTTTTCAAAAACAAAAGCGCATTCCGTAATTGTCCCATTGTTCCATGACAATGGGTAAATATCCTCGGCAGACACATAATTGATCTTTATTTTCCCGCTTCCTTCGATTTCTCCTTCTTCATTTACCTGTACATGTTCTAAGTAAGGAACATATGCCACTGTACCTGTGTAAGCTTTCCGCTCCTGATAGTCGTTACCCAGAACATTGAAGTTATTATCATCCAGAACCTTCATCACAAAATCGTGAGTAGCCTTATGCTGAACTGTGATCTGCACGCGTTCATTCAAGAGCAAATCCGCCATGTCTTCAGATAACTTCTTCGCCATACCCAGACTTAATCTCCGGCAACTAATTCTATTTTTTCCGTTGTATACTTTATATCTGTGGAACTTCTGGACATCTGCAATATACCAGCTCTCCCATTCCAAAATTTTGCTGTAGAAGCTTCTCTGTACCGTATCGTATCCAGCCTTCTTCAGATATTTAATAATATCCATCTCATTCCTCCCTCTCTGCTGCCGGCAGAAAGTATTTCAGTTTCGTCCATAATCCCATGCAGAGATATCTGATCGCATCCATGCAATGGTCATTTATTTTTGCGGGAACCTCCTTCCCTTTGTCTATCAGATCTTTGTCATATTCGTATAAACCAAATTCCTCGATTGCCTTTTCCTGCGTCGGTGAGACCTGCAGGATGTCATAGGTCAGTAACTTCTGCACTCGTGCAATGCCAAGAGCAACTGTATTATCCGCGTCTTTGATACTTACCTGATACATTCTGGAATACGCTGCCCGCTTAATCTCTTCCGCCAGACCCTTTGCGGAAGGATCTATATAAACATAAAAAATACTGCACGAATACGTTTCATGCAGTATGTCAGTCATTTTTATAAAGTCTTTTGCATATTCGGAGGGTGCCTTCTGCTTCCCCGTCTCCCGGCCTGAATGGTAATATTCTGTCAGACCTTCCAGTTTTCGGTGCTGAATATCCAGACCAAAAGGCTGATACGTAGTTGCGTTCTGTTGCCCATAGTCTACACCAATGCCAATTAGCTGATATCGTTTCTGTGAAGGTTTCGCCCGATGACGATCCGAAAACATGTAGTAGATCAGTTCATCCACCCCAACCGGTTCTCCCAACCAGGTCCAACGATACATTTTCTCATCCGCCGCTTTCATGGTCTCTGCGGATTCTATCAAATCCCTTCCAAGCCATTCTTCTGGGACATCCCGGTAATCCGTATGGATATGGATACAATCCGGCCGCTGCTCCATCTTTTTACACCAGACATTCACAGGTGCATTGGGATTTTTGGGAGGGTTATATAGATAAAGCATCTGGAACCCGGCGCTGTTCCCTCGAACGAAGGTAGCTTCGATATTTGCCAATTCATCCTCCCCTTCGCCATCGTCAAAAAACTCTGTAGCCTCATCTATGACAACAAGCTTGATCGGTTTGTCCTCATCAATGATACCTTTGGTGTCATCGATGCCGTCTGATCCGGAAAAATAAATGGTGGTGTCGTGTTTTCTGTATGTGATCTCCATCGGACTTTTCGTAATGCTGAACCGCTTCTTTGGGATCTGAAGACGATTTATCCCGCGGAGCATCTCCTTATACACCGTTTTTCGGAGCTTATTGTGATGCTTGCGGAGCACTACCGCAGAACCGTGAGGATCTGCAATGATCTGATAGTCTGTCCGGATAGCCGCATAACTGGATTTCGTCCCCGCACGGCCGGAGGTAAGAATGATATGTTTATGGCGGGTATCATTAAATATCGGCAGATATTTCGGTATGATCAGCTCCGATATCCTCACCTGTTTTTTCCCATGCATCATTAATCACCTCAACTCCGTCATCCTCATCACTGCTACCGTCAGAATACATATGCTCTGTCTGGGCTTTAATCTGGTTAATCCGCGCCCGCTGTTCATCAGAAGCGGCCTCCCAATCCTTATTTAACATCTCATCGTACTGTTTAATCATAGCCCGCAACTCTCCCTGTGCCCGGGCCTGGGCTTTCAGGAATTCATTCTGTTTATCCCATGCCTGCTGCACTTCCCAGCGTTCTCCAATTACATTTCCATCTTTCTCTTCCACCTTCTCAACGGTCTTGTCCTGCTGGTCTTTCACATATGCGATCCTCTGTGCACGAATAATAGCAGCATAGGCAATCTGTATCTGATGCCACAGCAGATCTAAAGGATCCGCCTCAGAAATGGCAGAAAAAATCTCCCGGGTTTCTTCCGGGAGATACTTGCTGAAAAATCCATACTTCTCAGCGTTTTTATTCTGTTTGGGAGCGCCGTGTCCGGCAGCATTCCTGTTTCTCTTCTGCCCTCCACGGTGTTTTGCAACGTTGCGTTTATTTTTTGCAACGTTGCAATCCCATTGGTATCTATTTTTCCAGCTCCGAACCGTCCCCTCCGGAATTCCAAGCCGGCACGCAATCTCAGTCAATTTCAAGCCCTGGTCGAAAAGCTCCTTTGCTTCCGCCACACGCTGATCCGGTGCTCTTGGCAAACATCACCACCTCTCATTCGTTTGTTTTGGAGTATAGGAAAAGCAGCCCCGGAGGGCTGCCTCCATCTTTGTTCT